>Ga0116175_1000252_pt1 | contig 39676 bp, 40 predicted proteins | sample AD_UKC125_MetaG_FD_89802 | JGI IMG/M metagenome (GOLD analysis project Ga0116175, IMG submission 89802) | Active sludge microbial communities of municipal wastewater-treating anaerobic digesters from USA - AD_UKC125_MetaG | ecosystem: Engineered > Bioreactor > Anaerobic > Digestate | place: USA... | reverse complement strand
GAGAGTCCCTTTTTCCACCTTGGACCCTCATGGGCGCTGATCCCGATAGTCGTTCTGGCCACGCTGGCCACCGTCATCGCGTCGCAGGCGGTGATCTCCGGCGCCTTCTCGGTAGCGCGTCAGGCCGTGCAGATGGGCCTCCTGCCACGCATGCAGATCGTCCACACGTCGGGCAGGGAAGAGGGCCAGATCTATGTGCCGTTCACCAACTGGACGCTCTATCTGGCGGTCGTCGCCCTCGTCGTCGGCTTCCAGAACTCGTCCAACCTGGCCGCCGCCTACGGCATCGCGGTCACCACCACCATGCTGATCGACACCGTCCTGGTCGCCTTCGTCATGGTCCTGCTGTGGCGCTGGAACCTGATGCTCGTTGCCTTGGTCGCCGGTTCCCTGCTCGCCGTCGATATCGCCTTCTTCTCCGCCAACATCATCAAGATTCCCGAAGGCGGCTGGTTCCCGGTCGCCATGGCCCTCGTTTCCTTCACCGTGCTCACCACCTGGCGGCGCGGCCGGCGCCTGCTGCTCGAGGAAATGGCGAGGCAGACCTTTCCGCTCGCCGACTTCATCGGCACGATCGGCGGTGTCCATCGCGTCCATGGCACGGCGGTCTTCATGACCAGTTCCAAGGAAGGCGTACCGTCGGCGCTGCTGCACAACCTCAAGCACAATCAGGTGCTCCACGACCGTGTCGTGCTGCTGACCGTCCAGACAGCCAACACCCCCTACGTGAACGATCTCGATCGCCTCTACCTGCACCGGCTGGACGAGGGCTTCGTGCGTATCATCATCCGCTACGGCTTCATGGAGGACCCCGACGTTCCCGCCGCACTGGAGCAGTGCGCCCGTTTCGGCGAGACCTTCGACATGATGGAAACGACCTTCTACGTCTCGCGCGAGACCGTCATCCCGCGCATCCCCGGGCGCGACATCGCTCCCTGGCGCGCCCGCCTGTTCGCCGTCATGTCCAAAAACGCCACCAGCGCCACCGACTTCTTCAAGATCCCGACCAACCGCGTCGTCGAACTGGGAACGCAGCTCGTGCTCTAGCCGCTGGTCGCGGTCGACCGTGACAAGCCGGTGAATTTGCTCCCGCTGGCAGGCCGGACGTCTTTCGTCCGGGATTCCGCTGTCTTGGCGGGAGCGCCACTGCCCCCGCCGGGTCGGCTCCGGCCAACGCGCTGGTCGAAGGCAGGGTCATCAAGCAAGGAGCCTGGGCCTGCTGCTCAGTGGGGAAGGATGTAGTCCAGCCCCAGCCGTGTGCTGGCGGCAAGCAGGCGTTTGTCGCGTGTCCACAGCCGAGTGCCGGGCGTGAGCCGGACGGCGGTCAGCAGATGCGCATCGGTATAGCCGATGCCGATCCCGAACAGCCCGTTGACGTCGATGCAGCGCAGCACCTCGTCGTCGGTAGCGACCGTCGCCCGCGGCAACTCCTGCAGGACATCGAGCACCCCTTGCCGGTTTTGCAGATTGCCCAGCGCGAGTTCGCCGATCACATGCGGATGGGTCAGCACCTGGCCGCGGTTCAGCAACTGTGCCAGCCGCTCGTCGCCCCGGCGCAGATGGTCGACCCAGATCGAGGTATCGACCAGGATCATCCCGCCGGTTCCGGCTGCCGGCGCGGCACCGCGGCCAGTTGCGGCTCCGATCCGCCGAGCAGGGCCAGTCTTCGGGCGCTTTCCCGCTCGATCAGGGCGCGCAGGGCCTCGCGTACCAGAACGGTCTTTTCCGCCACGCCGGTCAGGGCCTGAGCCTTGGCCAGCAGATCGTCATCGAGAGCCAGGGTGGTTCGCATCGTGTTCTCCGTAGGGTTGATGTGCCCATAATAGCATCGTTTGATGTCGTATTTGATGCTTCTGCGATCCACCCCGAAAAATGGGCAAATACCGCCTATCATCGAGCTTTCCCCAAAATAGTCCGTCCGCATGACTCCCGCTGAATTCATCGCCCGCTGGCAGAGCGCCAGCGGCAGCGGGCGCGCCAACTACCAGCTCTTCATCACCGAACTGTGCGATCTGCTCGGCCTCCCGCGTCCCGATCCGGCGCGCGAGGAGAGGCGCGACAATGCCTACGTCTTGGAGCGCCGGATCACCTTCCGCCACGGCGACGGCAGCGCCAGCACCGGCTTCATCGACTGCTACCGGCGCACCCGCGCCATCTGCGAAGCCAAGAAGGTGCGCGCCGGCACCGAAACCAAACGATCAAGCCATCCGCGCCCGTCTGCGCGCCGTCTGGCTCGACCCGTTGTCGCTCGCCCGGCCTTCCAGAACCCGCAAGCCAGGCCTTGCTGCGGTCGACACCGAAAATGGGCCAAAAACCGCGTCGACCGCGACAGCCTCCGCCCTCGGTCGCACGGCAGGCGCTGGCCCTGTGGCACAATCTGCCTTCCCCGGCTGCTGTGCAAAATCCATGAAATTCGCCCTGTCCCTGATCGCCCTCGTCCTGCTCGCGCTGATCATCCCGTTTTTTATCCCCGGGGCCGGCCAGCAGACGGGTGTCGATCCGAACGCCAACCTGCCGTGGCAGATCGCCGTGGATGGGCAGGGCGGTAGCAGCGTCTTCGGGTTGCAGCCGGGCGTCAGCACGCTCGGCGACGTGCGCCGCCAGTTCGGGGACGAGATCGAGGTGGCGATCATCGCCGCGCCGAACGAGATCGGCTCGCTGGAGGGCTACTACGCGCAGGTGCCGCTCGGTTTCGTGCTGGCGAGGATGATCGTCACGGTCGACGCCCCGGAAACGGCGATTTCCGTGATGCGCGAGCGGGCGCTCAAGGCCAGGCACATGGAGAGCACGACGCGCCGCATCACGCTGCACCCCGACGACTTGGCAGCCGCCGACCGCCTGTCGGTCCGCGCCATCAGCGTCATTCCGACGGTGAATCTGGACGAGGCGACGGTCGTCCGGCGCTTCGGCGAGCCGGGCGAGCGCATCGTCGTGTCCGACAAGCGGACGCACCTGCTCTACCCGAAGCAGGGGCTGGACGTGGTGGTCGACCAGGACGGCAAGGAACTGCTGCAATACGTCGCCCCGCGACAATTCGCCCGGCTGCGCGACCCGCTGCTGACGGCGGCGGAAAGCGCGCCACGGTGAACCGGCGCGCTCGCCGCATATCTGCTAAAATTGCCCGTTTTTCAACTGTCTAGCTTTGCGGAGCAATCAAATGGCCATCGAACGCACTCTCTCCATCATCAAACCCGACGCCGTCGCCAAGAACGTCATCGGCCAGATCTATTCCCGTTTCGAGGCCGCCGGCCTCAAGGTCATCGCCGCCCGCATGACCTGGCTGTCCGCTCAGGAAGCAGGCCAGTTCTACGCCGTGCACAAGGCGCGTCCCTTCTTCAAGGATCTGGTTGAGTTCATGACTTCCGGCCCGGTCATGATCCAGTGTTTGGAAGGCGAGAACGCCATCGCCAAGAACCGCGAACTGATGGGCGCCACCGACCCGAAGAAGGCCGAGCCGGGCACCATCCGCGCTGACTTCGCCGAGTCGATCGATGCCAACGCCGTGCATGGTTCGGATGCCCCGGAAACCGCTGCCGTGGAAATCGCCTTCTTTTTCCCGGGCATGAACACCTATTCCGGCCGCTGATTTTCAGCTGCAGCGCAGTAGTATCAGATGACCGTCAATCTGCTGGATTTCGATGCCGAAGGCCTGGCCGCCTGGTTCGCCGAGCAGGGCGAGAAGCCCTTCCGCGCGCGCCAGGTGCTGCGCTGGATTCATCGTGCCGGCGTGGCGGACTTCGACGCCATGACCGACATCGCCAAGAGCCTTCGTGAGAAGCTCAAGGCGAAAGCGGTCGTGGCACCGCCGGCGGTCGTCTCCGACAAGCTGTCGGACGACGGCACGCGCAAGTTCCTGATCGACGTCGGCAACGGCAACGCCGTCGAAACGGTGTTCATTCCCGAGGACGATCGCGGCACGCTGTGCGTGTCCACGCAGGCCGGCTGCGCGCTCGACTGCGCCTTCTGCTCGACCGGCAAGCAGGGCTTCAACCGCAACCTGACGGTGGCGGAGATCATCGGCCAGCTCTGGCAGGCCAATAACGCATTGGGCGCGGTCCACGGCGACGAACGGGTTATTTCCAACGTCGTGCTGATGGGCATGGGTGAGCCGCTCGCCAATTTCGAAAATGTCGTTACTGCGCTCAGGCTGATGCTCGACGACAACGCCTACGGCTTGTCGCGCCGTCGCGTCACGGTGTCCACCTCTGGCTTGGTGCCGGTCATGGACCGCCTGCGCGACGAATGCCCGGTGGCCCTGGCGGTGTCGCTGCACGCCCCGAACGACAAGCTGCGCGACGAACTGGTGCCGATCAACCAGAAGTATCCGCTCAAGGAACTGATGGCTGCCTGCCGGCGTTACTTGGACAAGGCGCCGCGCGACTTTGTCACCTTCGAGTACGTGATGCTCGCCGGCATCAACGACAGCGACGCCCACGCCCGTGAATTGCTGGCGCTGGTCAGGACGGTGCCGTGCAAGTTCAACCTGATCCCCTTCAATCCCTTCCCGGGCTCGCCGTTCCGGCGCTCGCCGGCGGAACGGGTGCGGCGCTTCGCCGACATCCTGATGGGGGCGGGCATCGTCACCACGACGCGCAAGACGCGCGGCGACGATATCGATGCAGCCTGCGGCCAACTGGCCGGGCAGGTGCAGGACAAGACCCGGCGCACAGCCGGGCGGATCATTCCCCTTCAGGAGGCAAGAGCATGACAGGCTTGAGAATGAAGACATGGGTTTCCGGTTTGTGCCTCGGCGCATGTTGTGCGCTCTCGGCGCATGCCCAGCAGAAACTCGAATGGGTCACGATTCCCCCGGTGACGAACACGCCCGGCGTCAGTGCCGGCGGCGGGCCGGTCACCATCCAGGAGCCCGAGACGTCGCAGGCCAAGCCGGTCGACCCGAAATACCGCGCCAAGATTCATACCGAACTGGCAGCCGCCTATTATCAGGCCGGCAACATGGCGGTGGCGCTGGATGAAACCCGCATTGCCCTCGAGGCGGACCCCGACAGCTTTCAGGCGCTCAGCGTGCGCGGCCTGGTCCATGCCCAGCTCAAGGAAAACGCCAAGGCCGAGGACGATTTCCGGCGGGCGCTCAAGATTGCCCCGAAGAATCCGGACGTCAATAACAACTACGGCTGGTTCCTCTGCGACATTGGCCAGCCGCGGCAGTCGATCCAGTACTTCCTGAATGCATTGAAGGATCCGCTCTACGAAACGCCCGAGGTAGCCTATGCCAACGCGGGCAGTTGCGCCATGAAGGCCGGGGATCTCGACGGGGCGCTGAATTATCTGCTGGAGGCGTTGCGCCTTTCGAAGAATTCCGCCCCGGCAACCCGATACAAACTGGCGGAACTGCTCTATCTGCGTGGTAACCTGGACGAGGCGAAGGTCTATCTGGGCGAAGCGATCAAGGCGATGGAGCCGCCGTCCGCCGAGGCGCTCTGGCTTGCCGTCCGCCTCGAACGCAAGCTGGGCAACAAGGCCGGCGAGGGCAACTACGTGTCGCAGTTGCGCGGCCGCTATCCGACATCGAAGGAATACCAGGCCTTCCTCAAGGGGAATTTTGAATGACCGAGCCAGTCAGTCTCGATCAAACCACTGCCGGGACAAGCGAGACAGGCAGCGGAATCATGCCGGGTGTCGGCGCCCGTTTGCGTCTGGCGCGCGAGATGCGCCAGATGACGGTGGATGATGTCGCGCTGGCGCTGCGGCTGGGCCCGCGCCAGGTGGAGGCGCTGGAGCGTGGCAATTGGCAGGGATTGCCGGGCCAGACCTTCATTCGCGGCTTCGTGCGCAATTATGCCCGCGTGTTGCAGATCGATCCGGCGCCGTTGATGGATCAGCTCGACGACACCCTGGGCAAGCCGGCTGACAGCCTGAACGTACCCGCAGGCAGGCCGACCGCGATGCCAAGCGGCCAGCACCGGCGCAGCCGGCCGCTGATTGTCACCGGTCTGGTTCTCGTGGCGCTGGCGGTGCTGGCGTATGCCCTATTGCCCAACAACCTTTCCGTGCTGCGCGAGCGTGTTCGGGGGTTGATCGATTCCGTGTCGCACAAGGAATCTGCACCGGCACCGTCCACCGATTCTCCGGCGGCACAGGCGGCATCCAGCGAACCCGTATTTCCGCCCGGTTCGACGCAGCAACAGGTCATGAATCCGCAGGCTCACGCGCCCGCCGAAATGGCGCCGGCGCGGCTTGCAGCCCCCGGTGCAGCGCATACCGAGAATGCGCCCCTGCACTTCGTGTTCGCCAGCGAGTCGTGGGTCGAGGTGCGTGACCGCGACAACAATGTCGTCCTTTCGCAAGTCGGGGCGGCCGGTTCCGAAAGGGCCGTAGGCGGGCAGGGGCCTTTTTCTCTGGTCATCGGTTACGCGCCGGGGGTCAAGCTCTTCTGGCGCGGCCAGAGCGTCGATCTGGCGCCGCATACCAAGGGCGAAGTCGCCCGCCTCGTCCTGGAGTAGGCCGTTGACTGCTGTTGCCGAGCGCCTTACACGCGCTTGCCTGATCGGCCAAGTGAGGATCGGCGGCGACGCGCCGGTCGTCGTCCAGTCGATGACCAACACCGACACCGCGGACTATGCGGCCACCGCCATCCAGTGCGCCGAACTGGCGCGCGCCGGTTCGGAACTGGTGCGCATCACGGTCAACACGCCGGAAGCGGCGGCGGCGGTGCCGAAGGTCCGCGAGCACCTCGACCGCATGGGTTGCGCCGTGCCGCTGATCGGCGACTTCCACTACAACGGCCACCGCCTGTTGAGTGACGAGCCGGCCTGTGCCGAGGCGCTCGCCAAGTACCGCATCAACCCAGGCAACGTCGGCTTCGGCCGCAAGAAGGACGAGCGGTTCGCGCAGATGGTCGAACTCGCCTGCCGCCATGACAAGCCGGTGCGCATCGGGGTGAATTGGGGCAGCCTCGACCAGGATCTGCTGGCGCGGATCATGGACGAAAATTCGCGTCGACCGCAGCCGCTCGACGCCACCGAGATGATGCGCCACGCGATGGTCGCCTCGGCCCTCGAATCGGCGGCCAAGGCCGAGGAAGTCGGCCTCGCCGGCGAGAAGATCGTCCTGTCGTGCAAGGTGTCGAGCGTGCAGGACCTGATCGCCATCTACCGCGAGCTGGCGCGCCGTTCCGACTATGCGCTGCATCTCGGCCTGACCGAAGCCGGCATGGGTTCCAAGGGCATCGTCGCGTCGACCGCGGCGCTCGCCGTGCTGCTCCAGGAAGGCATCGGCGACACCATCCGCGTCTCGCTGACGCCCGAGCCGGGCGGCTCGCGCACGCAGGAGGTGATCGTCGCCCAGGAGATCCTGCAGACCATGGGGCTGCGCGCCTTTACACCGATGGTGGCAGCGTGTCCGGGCTGTGGTCGCACTACCTCGACCTTCTTCCAGGAATTGGCCGGCGAGGTGCAGGACTTCGTGCGCGCCCGCATGCCCGAATGGAAGCTGCACTACGACGGTGCCGAGAACATGACGCTCGCGGTCATGGGCTGCATCGTCAACGGGCCGGGCGAGTCGAAGCACGCCAACATCGGCATCTCGCTGCCGGGCACCGGCGAGGCGCCGTCGGCGCCGGTCTACGAGGACGGGGTCAAGACGGTGACGCTCAAGGGCGACCATATCGCCGCCGAATTCAAGGACATCATCGAGCGCTACGTCCGGCGCACCTACAAGAAGAAGCTGCCAGCATGAGCCAGACGCTGCAGGGCGTGCGCGGGATGAACGACATCCTGCCCGACGAGGCCGAATTCTGGGAAGTCTTCGAGGAGATCGTCCGTTCGTGGCTGAAGAGCTACGGCTACCGGCCGATCCGTCTGCCCATCGTCGAGCCGACCCCGCTGTTCAAGCGCGCGATCGGCGAGGTGACCGACATTGTCGAAAAGGAGATGTACTCCTTCATCGACAGCCTCAACGGCGAGGCGCTGACCCTGCGCCCCGAGGGCACCGCCGGCTGCGTGCGCGCCGTCATCGAGCACAACCTGATCGCCAGGCAGCCGCAACGGGTTTACTACATCGGCCAGATGTTCCGCCACGAGCGGCCGCAGAAAGGCCGCTACCGCCAGTTCCACCAGGTCGGCGTCGAGGCGCTCGGCTACGCCGGCCCCGACATCGACGCCGAGATGATCCTGATGGGCGCCCGCCTGTGGGCCGACCTCGGCCTCGACGGCATCGAACTGCAGATCAACAGCCTCGGCCAGGCCGCGGAGCGGGTGCGGCATCGCGCCGCGCTGATCAGCTTTTTCGAGGAAAACGCCGACCTGCTCGACGCCGATTCGAAGCGCCGTCTGTACACCAATCCATTGCGCATCCTCGATACCAAGAATCCGGAGCTGCAACCGCTTTGTGCCGCCGCGCCCCGGCTGATCGATTTCCTCGGCCCCGAGTCACTGGGCCATTTCGAAGGCGTGCAGCGCGTCCTGCGCGATGCCGGCCTGCCATTCACCGTCAACCCGCGCCTGGTGCGCGGGCTGGACTACTACAACCTGACGGTGTTCGAGTGGGTCACCGATCGCCTCGGCGCGCAAGGCACCATCTGCGCCGGTGGGCGTTTCGACGGGCTGGTCGAACAACTGGGGGGCAAGCCGGCGCCGGCCTGCGGCTTCGCCATGGGCGTCGAGCGCCTGATCGCGCTGATCAGGGAAGCCGGCGGCGAACCGGCGGCCCCGGCGCCGGATGTCTATCTGGTGCATCAGGGTGAGCAGGCTTCGCGCCTCGCCTTCCGCGTCGCCGAAGGCCTGCGCGATCAGGCGATCGACGTCCTGCTGCATTGCGGCGGCGGCAGCTTCAAGTCGCAAATGAAGAAGGCCGACGGCAGCGGCGCGACTTTTGCCGTCATCATTGGCGACGACGAGGCGGCGACCGGGGAGGCACAGCTGAAGCCGTTGCGCGAGGAAGGGGCGGCGCAGTTGAAACTGAAAGTGGATGATCTGGCGGAAGCCATCATCGGCCAATTGATCGATTCGGAGGAAGAGGAATAGGCACATGGCGCATTACGACCTCGAAGAACAGGAACAGATAGACTCCATCAAGACCTGGTGGAAGATGTACGGCAATCTGGTGACCGGCATCGTTGTCGCCGGTTCGCTGGCGGTGATCGGCTGGCAGGGCTGGAACTGGTATCAACGCAACCAGTCGGCGCAGGCCTCGGCCATCTACGGGGCGCTGGAACAGGCGGTCGCCGTGCGCGATGCGCAGAAGGTCAAGGCGGCTGCCGGCGAACTGGCCGAGAAGTTCGGCGGCACCGGCTACGCGGCGCTGGGCGCCCTGGTTGCCGCCCGCCAGTCCTTCGAGGCCGGTGACCTGAAGACGGCCAAGGCCCAGCTGACCTGGGCGGCCGAAAACGGCAAGGACGAAATCAGGGATCTGGCCCGCCTGCGCCTGGCCTCCGTGCTGCTCGACGAGAAGGCCTACGACGAGGCCCTGAAGCAACTGGAAACGGCGCATGCCGCAGCCTTCGCCGCCCGCTTCCTCGAACTCAAGGGGGACGTGCTGGCGGCGTCGGGCAGGAAGCCCGAGGCGCGCACCGCCTACAGGGCCGCGCTGGACAAGGGCGGGAGTCGCGAGGGCAGGGGTGGCGGTGCCGGCCGCGAGCTGCTGCAGCAGAAACTCGACAATCTGGGCGAGGTGGCATGATGACTTCACGCCTCCTCCCGTTGCTGGCTTGCGCCGGCCTGTTCGTCGGCGGCTGCTCGACGATTTCCGACACCCTCGATTCGATCAACCCCTTCGCCTCGTCGGGGCCGAAGATGACGAAGCTTGAACCGATCACCCCGACCATCGACGTCCGCGACCAATGGTCGGCGAGCGTCGGCAAGGCTGGCGACTACATCTTCAGGCCGGCGGTCGTCGGCAACGCGGTCTTCGTTGCCGCCCGCAATGGCGAGATCAGCAAGCTCGTCGACGGGCGCAAGGAGTGGACGATCAACGCCGGACAACAACTGTCGGCCGGCGTCGGCGCCGATTCCCGGCTGGTGGTGGTGGCGACCGGCAAGGGCGATGTCCTGGCGTTCGCTGCCGGCGACGGCCAGCCGCGGTGGACCGCCAAGGTGTCGAGCGAGGTCCTGGCGGCGCCCGCCGTCGGGGCCGACGGCGTCGTCGTCAAGAGCGGCGACAATCGCGTGGTGCTGCTCGATGCCGGCGACGGTGGCCGCAAGTGGGTCTATCAGCGGTCGACGCCGACGCTTTCGCTGCGCAGCGCGGCGCCGCCGGTCTTTGCCGAGCGCTTTGTCTTTGTCGGTTTCCCCGGTGGCAAGCTGGTCGCCCTGGCGCTGCAGAATGGCACTCCGGTCTGGGAAGGTCCCGTCGCTTCGCCCAAAGGGGCGACCGAACTCGATCGCGTCGCCGATATCGTCTCCGTGCCGGCGATCGAGGGACGGCAGATCTGTGCGGTGGCCTTTCAGGGCCGCGTCGCCTGTTTCGACATGGGGCAGGGCGGCGCGCTGCTCTGGGCACGGGACATTTCGTCCGCCGCGGGGCTGGCGCTCAGTGACCGCTACCTGTTCGTCACCGACGAGCGCGGCGCCGTGCATGCGCTCGATCGCACCTCCGGATCCAGTTTGTGGAAGCAGGACAAGTTGCTCAATCGCCGCGTTTCCGGCCCGGCGGTCCAGGGTCGCGTGGTCGCCGTCGGCGATGCCGAGGGCATTGTCCATTTTCTGGCGCGTGACGACGGCAGCTTCGTGGCGCGCCAGAAGACCGATGGCGCCCCGATCCGGACACCGGTCCAGACGATGGGTACGGGCTTTCTGGTGCAGACGAGCGGCGGCAATATCAGCGCGATCGAGGTGCGATGAAGCCAACCCTGGTTCTGGTCGGCCGCCCCAATGTCGGCAAGTCGACGCTGTTCAATCGCCTGACGCGGTCGCGGGACGCCCTCGTCGCCGACTTGCCGGGGTTGACGCGCGACCGCCATTACGGGCACGGACGACTGGGGAGCAAGCCCTACCTGGTGGTCGACACCGGTGGTCTGGAACCGCTGGTCAAGGATGGCATCGTCCATCAGATGGCACGCCAGGCCGAACAGGCGATTGCTGAAGCCGATGCGGTGATTTTCGTCGTCGACGGCCGCTCCGGCGTGACCCCGCTCGACAAGGAGATTGCCGACAAGCTGCGCCGCGCGGGGCGGCCGGTGGTGGTCGCGGTCAACAAGGCGGAAGGCATGAAATCCGCGATGGTCGAGGCGGATTTTCACGAACTCGGTCTCGGCGAGCCCAATGCCATTTCCGCCGCCCACGGCGAAGGGGTCCGCGGCCTGGTTGAGTTGGCCCTCGCATCGTTTCCCGAGCCGGAAGACGACGAGGAGAAATCCGACGCGGTGCGGGTCGCCATTGTCGGTCGCCCGAATGTCGGCAAGTCGACCCTGATCAACACACTGCTCGGTGAGGAGCGGGTGATCGCCTTCGATGCGCCGGGAACGACCCGCGATTCGATCGAGATCGATTTCGAACGCGGCGGCCGCAAGTATGTGCTCGTCGATACGGCCGGCATGCGCAAGCGCGGCAAGGTGTTCGAGTCGATCGAGAAGTTTTCGGTGGTCAAGACGCTGAAGGCGATCGAGGACGCCAACGTCGTCATCCTGATGGTCGATGCGCAGGCCGACGTTTCGGACCAGGACGCACGCATCGCCGACTTCATCGTGCAGTCCGGGCGGGCGCTGGTGGTTGCGGTCAACAAGTGGGACGGGCTCGATTCCTATGTCCGCGAGCAGACCCGCGCCGTCCTCCAGCGCAAGCTGAAGTTCCTCGACTTCGCGAAATTCCATTTTGTTTCGGCCAAACAGAACGTCGGACTCGACGCCATGTTCCGCTCGGTCAATGCTGCCTACGCCGCGGCGATGACCAAGATGTCGACGCCGCGTCTGGCGCGCGTGCTGGGAGATGCGGTGGCGCGGCAGCCGCCGCCGCGGCATGGCATGTTCCGGCCAAAACCGCGTTATGCCCACCAGGGAGGGTCCAATCCACCGATCATCGTGGTTCATGGCAATGCCGTCGACCAGATCGGGGACAGCTACCGGCGCTACCTCGAAAGCACGTTTCGCGAAGCCTTCAAGCTGCAGGGCACGCCGTTGCGCATCCAGTTCGTCACCAGCATGAATCCCTTCGCGGACAAAGACAAGAAGTAAAAACCTTGGCATCCTGAACCGATATTGGGTACATTAGACCCCTCATAACAACATAACCCCATGGAGTCCCCACCATGAGCAACAAAGGGCAACTGCTCCAAGACCCCTTCCTCAACGCGCTTCGTCGCGAGCACGTCCCGGTTTCCATCTACCTGGTCAATGGCATCAAGTTGCAGGGCCAGGTGGAGTCTTTCGATCAGTATGTCGTGCTGCTCAAGAACACGGTCACCCAGATGGTCTACAAGCACGCGATCTCGACCGTGGTGCCGTCCCGTCCGGTCAGTCTCCAGCAAGAACAGGCGGCTGAACAATAAGCGCATCGTCAATTCCCCGTCCGTGCGGCGGGCTTGTGGTTCCCACTCCCGGAAATTCCGATGAATGAACGTCCCGCAGCCGGTGAGCGTGCGGTGGTCGTTCAGCTTGACTTCGGCCAGGGCGATCTCGCCGATCAGCTTGAAGAAGTACGGCTGCTCGTCGAATCGGCGGGTGGCCTGGTTGTCGCCGAAGTGTTCGGCCGACGCCATAGTCCGGACCCGAAGACCTTCGCCGGCAAGGGCAAGGTCGAGGAAATCGCCGCCATGCTGGCGGCCGGCGCGGCGGATCTGGTGATCTTCAATCACGAGTTGTCGCCGGCGCAGGAACGCAATCTCGAGCGTGAACTCAAATGCCGCGTGATCGACCGGACCAGCCTGATTCTCGACATCTTCGCCCTGCGTGCCTCCAGCGCCGAGGGCAAGCTGCAGGTCGAACTGGCCCAGCTCGAGCACCTGTCGACCCGGCTGGTGCGCGGCTGGACACACCTCGAGCGCCAGCGCGGCGGCATCGGCCTGCGCGGACCGGGTGAAAAGCAGCTGGAGACCGACCGCCGCCTGCTCGGCAATCGCATCAAGCTGCTCAAGGAGCGCCTGAAGAAGCTGTCGCGGCAGCGCGGCGTGCAGCGCAAGGCGCGGATGCGTGGCGATGTGCTCAATGTCTCGCTGGTCGGCTACACCAATGCCGGCAAGTCAACGCTGTTCAACGCGCTGACCCATGCCGGCGTCTTCGCTGCCGATCGGCTCTTCGCAACACTCGATACCACGTCGCGCAGACTGTGGATCGAGGGTGCCGGCAACGTTGTCATTTCCGATACCGTCGGTTTCATCCGCGAACTGCCGCATTCGCTGATCGACGCTTTTCATGCGACGCTGGAAGCGGCCGCCGATGCGGACTTGCTTCTCCACGTCGTCGACAGCGCCAGCCATGCCCGCGACCAGCAGATGTCCGACGTGAACAAGGTTCTCGAGGAAATCGACGCCAGCAAGGTTCGGCAACTGATCGTCTGGAACAAGATCGACCTGACCGCGGCGGCGCCGGGAATCGAGCGTGATGAATATGGTAATATCGCGCGCGTCCGCATCAGTGCGCGGTCGGGCGAGGGCCTGGAACTCCTGCGGGAATCCCTCGCCGAATATGCTCTGGCCAAGGCCGAAACCCTCCAGGACGAACTGGCGGCCGTGGCTCGCGATGCCCAACCCGAATACATTAGCTGACCCCCAAACACATGATCCCGACTTTAGGAATTTTCATGTCTCTCAACGACCCGCAATGGGGTAATCGTGGCGGCGACGACGGGGACAAACCCGGTGGGGGCGGCCCGCGCCGGCCCAACCAGGGACCGCCCGACCTCGAGGAGTTGTGGCGCGACTTCAACCGCCGGCTCAACGGCATGCTCGGCAAGAGGGGTGGCGGTGGCGGCAACAACGGCGGTGGCGGCAATGGGCCGCGCCTGCCGCAGATCGACTTCAATCCGAAATTCCTCGGTGGCGGCGTCGGCCTGCTTGCCGCACTGGTGGTCGTGATCTGGCTGGCTTCCGGCTTCTATATCGTCGATGCCTCGCAACGCGGTATCGTGCTCCAGTTCGGTAGTTACAAGGAAACCACCGAGCCCGGCCTGCGCTGGCGCCTACCGTATCCGATCCAGTCGGTCGACCTGGTCAACCTGACCGGCGTACGAACGGTCGAAATCGGCTACCGCGGCAGCGAGCGCAACAAGGTCCTGAAAGAGGCGCTGATGCTGACCGATGACGAGAACATCGTAAATATTCAGTTTGCGGTTCAGTACTTCCTCAAGGACCCGAGCGAGTATCTGTTCAACAACCGCCATCCCGAGGATGCGGTCATGGGCGCCGCCGAGTCGGCTGTCCGCGAAATCGTCGGCAAGAGCAGGATGAACTTTGTGCTCTATGAGGGCCGCGAACAGATTGCCGCCCAGGCCTCCCAGCTGATGCAGGAAATCCTCGATCGCTACAAGAGCGGCATCCTGATCTCCAAGGTGACCATGCAGAACGCGCAGCCGCCGGAACAGGTGCAGGCGGCATTCGACGACGCGGTCAAGGCCGGCCAGGACCGCGAGCGCCAGAAGAACGAAGGCCAGGCCTATGCCAACGATGTCATTCCCAGGGCCAAGGGAACGTCGGCGCGGCTGATGGAAGAAGCCAGTGGCCACAAGCAGAGGGTGATATCGACCGCCGAAGGCGATGCCTCACGTTTCAAGCAGGTGCAGGTCGAATACGCCAAGGCGCCGGAGGTGACGCGTCAGCGCATGTATCTCGAAACCCTGCAACAGGTGTATTCGAATGTGAGCAAGGTCCTTATCGATGCCAAGGGGCAAGGTAATCTGTTGTACCTCCCGCTCGACAAGTTGATGCAGGGCGCCGCCGCCGCTGCCGCCTCACCCGCCGCCGCGGACCCGGTCGCGGCGCCACCGGTACCCTCGGCACCGTCCCGGCCGGCGCCGCAGACGTCCAACGAATCGCCGCCGCAGCTCGACAGTTCCCTGAGCAATCAAGGCCGCGCGCGCGAACCCTCCGTACGTTCCCGTGATCGGGAGGCCCGTTGATGAAATCGAGATTCAACTTGCTGGCGGCGATTGTCGTAACCGTCCTGGTCGTCGTCGCCATGTCGATGTTTACCGTCGATCAGCGTCAGTACGCGCTCGTTTTCCAGCTGGGCGAAGTCAAGCGGATCATTACCGAGCCGGGTCTGAACTTCAAGATACCGATGATCCAGAATGTCCGCTATTTCGACAGGCGCATCCTGACCCTGGACAATAACGATCCGGAACGCTTCATCACGTCCGAGAAGAAGAACGTCCTGGTCGACTCGTTCGTCAAGTGGCGGATCATCGACCCCAAGCTCTATTACATCTCGGTCGGTGGCGATGAAGCGCGCGCCAAGACCCGCCTGAACCAGACGGTGAACGCCGGATTGCGCGAAGAATTCGGCAAGCGCACGGTGCATGACGTGATCTCCGGCGAGCGCGACCGGATCATGGAAGACATGCGTATCAAGGCAGATGCCGATGCGCGCAAGATCGGCGTGCAGATTGTCGACGTACGACTGAAACGGGTCGAGCTGCCGAACGAAGTGAGCGAGGCGGTCTATCGGCGCATGGAAGCCGAACGCAAGCGCGTCGCCAACGAACTGCGTTCGGAAGGCGCGGCGGAAGCCGAGAAGATTCGCGCCGATGCCGATCGCCAGCGCGAGGTGATCATCGCCAACGCCTACCGCGATGCTCAGAAGATCAAGGGCGAGGGCGATGCACAGGCAACCGCCATCTACGGCCAGGCATTCGGACAGAATCCCGAGTTCTACGCCTTCTACCGCAGCCTCGAAGCCTATCGCCAGAGCTTCAAGAACAAGAGCGACGTGCTGGTCGTCGAACCGAACTCCGAATTCTTCAAGTACATGAAGGGCACCGGGCGCGGGAACGACAAGGGCAAATGACCTCGACGCTGCTGCTGGCCTTCGCTCTGATGCTGGTGCTCGAAGGCCTCATGCCCTTCATCGCCCCGGCAGCGTGGCGCGAGACCTTCCGCCGCCTCGTTCAACTCACGGACGGGCAGATTCGCTTCATCGGCCTCACTTCGATGATCATCGGCCTGATCCTGCTCATGGTTTTCTCATGACCTGGCTGTTGCCCGAATACATTGCCGACGCCCTTCCGGCCGAAGCCGAACGTATCGAGCACCTGCGCCGGACCTTGCTCGACCATTTCCGCAGTCACGGCTTCGAATTCGTCATGCCGCCGATGCTCGAATACCTCGAGTCGCTGCTGACCGGCGCCGGCCAGGATCTCAATTTGCGTACCTTCAAGCTGGTCGATCAGCTTTCCGGGCGTACCATGGGCGTGCGTGCCGATATCACGCCGCAGGCGGCGCGCATCGACGCGCATCTGCTCAATCATCGCGGCGTCACGCGCTTGTGCTATTGCGACAGCGTGTTGCATGCCATGCCGGCGACCATCTCCGCCAGCCGCGAACCGGTGCAGATTGGCGCCGAACTCTACGGACATGCCGGGATCGCCGCCGATCTCGCGGTGATTCGTTTGCTCGCGGGCGCGCTGAAGACGATCAGGGTACCGGTCAGCCGAATCGATCTCGGCCATGTCGGCATCTTCCGGGCCTTGGCCGAGGCGGCCGGGTTGCCTAGGGAATCCGAAGGGACTCTTCTTGGCCTGCTGCAGGCCAAGGATGTTCCGGGCCTGATCGAAGCTTGCGCCGACGTTCCTTCACCCTTCCGCGAAGCCATGCAGCGCCTGCCGCAATTGTACGGCGGCGTCGAGGTGCTCGACCGCGCCGCCGCCGAATTGCCGGCGCTCCCGGCCATAGGCGCGGCGCTCGCGGACTTGCGCCATCTCGTCACGGTGGCTGCCGACCTGCCGCTTTCGCTCGACCTTTCCGACCTGCGCGGCTATCACTATCACAATGGCGTGGTCTTCGCCGCCTACTGCGCGGACTACCCGGCGGCGGTCGCGTTGGGCGGACGCTACGACGGTGCCGGCAGGGCGTTCGGCCGGGCGCGTCCGGCAACCGGGTTCTCGATGGACCTGCGCGAAGTGGCGCGCCTGGCGCCGGCCGGCAAGCCGTCGCGGGCAATCCTGGCACCGCATGTCGGGCATGACGGGAAACTCGCCGCGCACATCGCCGCGCTGCGCGAGCAGGGGGAAATCGTCGTCGAACTGCTGCCGGGGGAAACCGCCTGCGAAGGGCCGGTCTGCGACAGAAAACTCGTGCAGGTCGGCGAGCACTGGATCATCGAAGCGATACAAGAGGATTAGACATGGCCAAGAACGTCATCGTGGTCGGCACCCAGTGGGGTGACGAAGGAAAGGGCAAGATCGTCGACTGGCTGACCGACCATGCCCAAGGGGTTGTCCGGTTCCAGGGTGGGCACAATGCCGGCCATACGCTGGTCGTCGGCGAACAGGTTTACAAGCTGAATCTGGTGCCCTCGGGAATCGTCCGCGACGGGGTCAAGTGCTACATCGGCAACGGTGTGGTGCTCGACATCCATCACCTGCTTGCCGAAATCGCCGACCTTGAACAGGGCGGCATCGAAGTGCGCTCGCGCCTCAAGATCAGTCCCGGCTGCCCGATCATCCTGCCCTACCATTCCGCCATCGACAAGGCGCGCGAGGATGCCAAGGCCGGCGACCAGAAGATCGGCACGACCGGCAAGGGCATCGGCCCGACTTACGAAGACAAGGTTTCGCGGCGCGGCCTGCGCGTGTATGACCTGTTCAACCCCGAGCGTTTTGCCGGGAAACTGCAGGAAGTCCTCGCTTATCACAACTTCGTGCTGACCGAGTATTTCAGGGCGCTCGCGGTCGACTATCAAATGGTGCTCGATCAGGCGATGGCCGACGCCGAGCAGATACGCCCGCTGGTGGCCGACGTCTCGGCGGCGCTGTACGCGGCCAACCAGTCCGGCCAGAATCTGCTGTTCGAGGGCGCGCAGGGCACCTTGCTCGATATCGACCACGGCACCTACCCGTTCGTGACATCCTCGAACTGCGTCGCCGGTCAGGCTTCGGCCGGCGCCGGCATCGGTCCTGGCATGCTGCACTACGTGCTGGGCATCACCAAGGCCTACTGCACCCGCGTCGGCGGCGGTCCCTTCCCGAGCGAACTCGACATCGACACAGCCGGTGCACCGGGCTACCAGATGTCGCAGGTCGGCAGGGAATTCGGCACGGTCACCGGGCGCAAGCGCCGCTGCGGCTGGTTCGATGCCGCGGCGCTGCGCCGCTCCGGTCGCATCAACGGCCTCACCGGGCTGTGCATCACCAAGCTCGACGTTCTCGATGGCCTCGCGGAACTCAGGATCTGCAACGGCTACCGTCTCGACGGCAAGGTTCTCGATCTGCTGCCCATCGGTGCCGATGAAGTCGCGCGCTGCGAGCCGATCTACGAAACGATGCCCGGCTGGTCGGCAACGACCTTCGGCGCCAAGCGCTGGCAGGACCTGCCGGCCAATGCCCAGGCCTATCTGAATCGCCTGGAGGAGCTTTGCCAGGTGCCGGTTGCCATCATCTCGACCGGCCCTGAACGCGACGAGACCATCCTCAGGCAGCATCCGTTCGAGTAATCCCCAACTGGCGCCGCCCGGCGCCGGTCTTCCCGCCAGGGGACTTGAGCCGCCGCCCCTTCGCCTCCGGGGCGTGGTCAACGGCCCTGGACGACCCGTCCGCCATCGGCAAACGGCGGCGCCTTGCCCGGCGTCGCATAGTCGGCCGTCGCCAGGTGGCGGAACTTCGGCGCGAAGACGTAGGGCGGATTGCCGACGAAGAAGCGGAACGGCAGCGAAACCATCGCAAACCCGTCGTTCCGGCGCACCAGCTTCTGGACCACGAAGTGCAGGTGCGGGCCGGAAGTGTAGCCGGTGGCGCCGGATAGCCCGATGACGGTCCCGGCAGTTACTTTTTCTCCCGGACGCACGCGCACCCCGCCGGGCGCCAGATGAGCGTAGGTCGCCACGGTTTCGTCGGCATGCAGGATGCGGACGTAATTGGCCATCGCCAGCAGCACCCGATCCTTGCCGCCGTAACGGTTCGCCGCTTCGGTCTCGATCACCACGCCATCGCGGGCGGCGACGACGGGCGTATTCTCGGGCATCGTGAAATCGACGGCATGCTCGCTGTCATCGGCGGTGTGTGTGGTCAGCGGGCCGTCGGGCGCCTGGCTGATGACGAAGCTCAGCCCGTTGGCGAAGGGCAGGCGGTAGGTTGCACGCGGGTCGGGGATGGCGTGGAAGCTGCCGATGCTGAAGGTCGATTGCGTCGAAAAGCGCAGGCCGCGCCCCGGGTGGGTCGGGCGAATCTGCATGAGCAGCACCTCGCTGCAGGGGCGGACCACGGCGTAAACGGGCAGGGGTTGGCTGGAACTGACGTTGTCCGCCGCGCTCAACGCGAGGAGCACCGACACCGGCGCCGGGCCGCGATTCCGGGCTATCAGGTCGCTGCCGGAGCCGCTGCGTTCGGCGCTTACCGAAAACGGATAGACCTGCTTGGCGCTGGCAATATTCGCGAGCGTGCATGCGATCAACAGCCAGAAGAGCAAGAGTCGGCGCATGGGGCAGTGGGGCGGCATCAGGGCGACAATCGCGCACTCTACCGCCTTGCCGCTGTCCAGTCGACGGATCGGCGTCGCTCAGCGGGCGGGGACCGGCTGCCAGCCTTCGGGGCAGTAGTCGACGTTCGGGTAGTACTGTCCGGCCGATGCGCAATAGTTCCAGTAGCCGGCCGTCGGGCCCCCATAGACCGGGCGCGGTTCGACATAGACCGGCTGTGGTTCGACGTAGGCCGGGGCGGGCGCGTAGTAGGTCGAGGCGGCAATGCCGGCAGCGATGCCGGTGATCGCCAGCAGGGCGGCCGGGCCGGCCAAGCCATAGCCGCGACGGTAGCCACGGTCGTAACGGGGGGGCGCCGGGCGGTAGTCGCCATGGTCGTAGCGGGGTACCGGGCGGTAATAGCCGCGGTCGGCCAGTGCCGGGCTGGAAGCTGCGAGCGCAATGCAGAGTGCGCCACAGAGAGGGATGATGGTCGTTTTCATGAGCCAAATAACGCGGTGGGGCGCCAGCCGATGACGACGGGGCGGGACGGAAATGTGAGGAATTGTTACCGGCCGGTGTTTCACCATGTGAGACAATCGCTGCCGGACTGCCGGGCGCCTGTTGCGGTCGACCGGAAAATTGCCGCGAAAATGAAAAAAGGCCCTGTCAAGACAAGGCCTTTCATCAAGATCGCTGGTGCCCAAGGCCGGACTCGAACCGGCACACCTTGCGGCGCTAGTACCTGAAACTAGTGCGTCTACCAATTCCGCCACCTGGGCACAGGTGCGAAGAGCGTTGAATTATAAAGAAAGAGAATTGCATGTCAAGGAAAAAGCCATCGGCGATCCGCCGTGCCGATCCCTTCTTCGAGCGCGAAGCGGCCCGTTATGACCTTCCCCTCCCATCGCGCGAATACGTTGCGCGGGTGCTTGCCGACGAAGGCCGTCCCGTCACCTTCGCCGAATTGACCGGCCTGCTCGACATCGCCGCAACCGAGCAGGAAATGTTCCAGCGCCGGCTCGGCGCCATGGAACGCGAAGGCCAGTTGATGCGCAACCGCAAGGGCGCCTATATCCTGCCCGAGCGGGCCAGCCTGACACCGGGCAGGATACAGGGCCACCCGGACGGCTATGGCTTCCTGATCCCCGACGACGGCAGTGCCGACATCTTTCTCGACCAGCACCAGATGGCCAAGGTGCTGCACGGCGACCGCGCCCTGGTGCGGCTCACCGGCGTCGACCGCAAGGGACGCCCGGAAGGCAGCATCGTCGAAGTCACCGAGCGGGCCAATACCCGCGTCGTCGGCCGGGTGCTCGTCGAGCACGGCCTGGTCTTCGTGGTGCCTGAAAACAAGCGCATTGCCCAGGACATCCTGGTGCCGCCGGAGAAGCGGGCGAAGATCCGTCCGCAGTCCGGGCAGGTCGTCATGGTCGACATCATCGAGCAGCCGAGCAAATTCTCGAAGCCGATCGGGCGCATTTCCGAGGTGCTGGGCAATTATGCCGATCCGGGCATGGAAATCGAGATTGCGTTGCGCAAGCACGATCTGCCGTTCGAGTTTTCGAAAGCGGCGCTGGATGAGAACCGGGCGCTGCCGGACAGGATCAGCACGGCCGATCTGGTGGGCCGCGAGGATGTGCGCGGATTGCCGCTGGTGACCATCGACGGCGAAACGGCGCGCGACTTCGACGATGCCGTCTACTGCGAGAGGAAGGGCCGTGGCTGGCGGCTGGTCGTGGCGATCGCCGACGTCTCGCATTACGTGCGCCCGGGCATGACGCTCGATGCGGAGGCGATGGAACGGGGCAACTCGATCTATTTTCCGCGCCGCGTCATCCCGATGCTGCCGGAAAAGCTCTCCAACGGCATCTGCTCGCTGAACCCGGAGGTCGACCGGCTGGCAATGGTCTGCGACATGCAGGTCGGCGCTGGCGGCGTGATCGGCAAGTACCGCTTCTACCCGGCGGTATTCCGCTCGCAGGCGCGGCTGACCTACAACCAGGTGTGGTCGTGGCTGTCAGGCGCGGCGCAGCCGGAGACGGAACTGCACGCCGGATTGCAGCCGCAACTGCTGAATCTCTACAAGCTGTTCAAGACCCTGCACGGGGCGCGCGGCGAGCGCGGGGCGATCGATTTCGAGACCGGCGAGACCCGGATGGTCTTCAATGAACAAGGCAAGATCGAGAGCATCGTCCCGGTCGTGCGCAACGACGCGCACCGCATCATCGAGGAATGCATGCTGGCGGCCAATGTCTGCGCTTCGGATTTTCTTGCCGGGCACAAGCAGACCTGCCTGTACCGCATCCACGAGGGTCCGTCGGCGGAAAAGCTCAAGAACCTGCGCACCTTCCTCGGCGAGTTCGGGCTGGCGCTGGGCGGCGGCGACGATCCACGGGCCAAGGATTATGCCGTCCTGCTCGAGCAGGTCAAAAAGCGGCCGGATTTCCAGCTCCTGCAGACCGTCATGCTGCGCTCGCTCAAGCAGGCGCTGTACAGCCCGGACAACGTCGGCCATTTCGGGCTGGCCTACGAGCATTACACGCACTTCACCTCGCCGATCCGCCGCTACCCGGACCTGCTGGTGCATCGCGCGATCAAGGCCGTGCTCGCCGGCGAGAAATACACGCCGGCCGGCGACTGGGAGGAAATCGGCCTGCACTGCTCGGCGACCGAGCGCCGGGCCGACGAGGCGACACGCGATGTCGAGAACTGGCTCAAGTGCTTCTTCATGAAGGAGCGCATCGGCGAGGAATTCTCCGGCACCATCTCGGCGGTGACCGCCTTCGGCATCTTTGTGGCGCTCGACGCGATCTATATCGAAGGCCTGGTGCACGTCTCGGAACTCGGCGCCGACTACTTCCAGTTCGACGACATCAAGCACCAGATGCTCGGCGAGCGCACCGGCCAGCGCTTCCGTCTTGGCGACCGCGTGCGCGTCAGGCTGGTGCGCGCCGACCTGGAAAGCAACAAGATCGACTTCGTTCTCGTCGCCGAAAGCCAGCCGCGGAAAACGGCCCGAGCGCGGCGTTGACCGCAATAACGTCGGCGCGACCGCCGATCAGGTGGGGAAATCCGGACTTCGTCTGACGAAGGCTGTCGGTTGAGATCAGGACTGACCGGCAAGAATTGCCCATTGCTGCTGGTTGCCCCGTCAAGGGTGCAACGGCACGTATCCGAGTGGAGCAGTCACCCGATCCGTCTACCCCAAGACAGTAGTTCGGCCATTGCTGGCATTGGCCGCTATATTTCTAACACTCCCGGCAGCAAATACAGCCAGTTGAGTAAAGTATGGTTGCATGCTGTCTGAACCGGGAGTATAAGTGACCCACTGGTCACTTATTTCTGGTTTCATGTCCAATTCCCAGAAACTGCCCCGCTGGCAGCGCCGTGCAGAAGCCCGTCCGCAAGAGCTTTTGGATGCGGCATTGACGGTTTTCGTCGAGCGGGGTTACGCGCTTACCCGTCTCGACGAGATCGCCGAGCGGGCAGGCGTGGCTAAGGCGACCCTCTATCGCTACTACGAGAACAAGCTGGAACTCTTCAAGGCAGTGGTACGTGACTCCCTTGTCGCTGGGTTCGACGAATTTTCAGGCAAGCCGTTCAGTGCTCGCGATCGCCTTGTCCATCTCCTGACGGCATTCATGGAGCGGGTTGCCGGATCACAGCTTTCCGGCATCCCGAAGCTCATCATCGCCGAGGCGGGCAACATCCCCGAAGTGGCTCGCTTCTACCATGACGAAGTGATTTTGAGAGTCCGGACGCTGGTGGTCGCTGCACTCGATGAGGGTGCTGCCAACGGCGAGTTCCGCCCGGTGGATGCCGATTACGCCTGGCGGATCATCGTTGCGCCACTACTGTTGTCGATCATCTGGAAGCATAGTTTCCAGGCCTTCGAGGCGGTGCCTCTCGATTTCAAACGCCATCTGACTGCACAACTCGATCTGCTGTTCGATGGCCTTTCTGCCGGCAAAAACAAGGTGGTTCAAAAATGAACAAGAAGCTGTTTGCAATTCCGGTAGTTCTCGTCATTGCCGGCATCGCCCTTTGGCTGGGAATGCGAGACCATGCCGATAACGGCAGCGACCTCGTGCTCCACGGCAACGTGGATATCCGTCAGGTCGAACTGGCCTTCAACGCCAGCGGTCGCATCGAACAAGTTCTGGTCCATGAAGGCGACCGGATACAAAAGGGCCAGTTGTTGGCGAAACTCGATACCACGCGTCTGCAACTGGCGCTCAAGCAGGCACGAGCGCAGGCCGACGCCCAGCGCAGCCAGGTCGCCAAGCTCAGGACCGGCTCGCGGCCTGAAGAGATCAAGCAAGCTGCGGCCGAGCGCGATGCCGCCCAGGTGGCCGCACGCGAGGCCCGCCAGATTTATGAGCGCCAGCTCAATCTGGTGGCGAAGCAATTCATCTCTCAGCAATCGGCGGACACTGCGAAGAACGCCCTCGACGGCGCCCAGCAGCGCCTCAAGGCCGCCGAGGAAGTCCATCGTCTGGCCCTCATCGGCCCGCGCCAGGAGGATCTCACTTCAGCGGAGGCCAGTCTGGCGGCGCAGGAGGCTGCGGTAGCCGGGCTCGAGCGCGACATTGCGGAAGGCGAACTGCATGCACCCGACGCCGGTATCATCCAGAACCGTGTCCTGGAACCGGGCGACATGGCATCGCCTCAGAAGAGCGTATTCACGCTGGCGCTGACGGACCCGGTCTGGGCCCGCGTTTACCTGCCGGAGTCCGCCCTTGGCCGGATACCGACCGGAGCACGGGCGACCATTACCACCGACAGCCACCCGGACCGCAAGTATGCGGGTTGGGTGGGCTACATTTCGCCGAGCGCGGAGTTTACCCCCAAGTCGGTGGAAACGCAGGAACTGCGCACCAGCCTCGTCTACCAGGCGCGCGTCTTCGCCTGCGATGGCGCGGAGCAACTGCGGCAGGGCATGCCGGTTACGGTTGCCATCGCCTACGATCAGCCGCCCGCCCAGGCACGGCCCTGCGCTGGCGGCGGGTGATGGCTGGCGACGCGGTCCTCGTCGCGGAAGGACTGCGCAAGTCCTTCGCCGCCGGTACGCGCCAGGTGATGGCGCTGGACGGAATCAACTTGCGGGTACGGCCTGCTGCGGTCACGGGCCTGATCGGCCCCGACGGCGCCGGCAAGACGACCTTCATGCGGCTCGCGGCCGGCCTGCTCGTGCCGGACGCCGGGCGCATCGCCGTACTCGGACTCGATGCGACCCGCGACGCGCTGCAGGTACAGGCCGCGCTCGGCTACATGCCGCAGCGCTTCGGCCTCTACGAAGACCTGACGGTGCAGGAGAACTTGGATCTCTACGCCGATCTTCAGGGCGTGCCCCGCGCGATGCGTACCGAACGCTACGAAGAACTCATGCGCATGACCGGCTTGGCGCCGTTCACGCGCCGCCTTGCCGGTCGGCTTTCGGGCGGCATGAAGCAGAAGCTCGGCCTTGCGTGCACCCTGGTGCGCGCGCCGCAGTTGCTGTTGCTCGACGAGCCTACCGTGGGTGTCGATCCGGTTTCGCGCCGCGAACTGTGGACCATCGTTGACCGGCTGGTGAAAAGCGAGGGCATGAGCGTACTCCTGTCCACCGCTTACCTGGACGAGGCCGAGCGCTGCGCCGAGGTGATCCTCCTGCACGAAGGCAGGATTCTCGACCAAGGCTCGCCGCAAACGATCAGCGCACGAATGGCGGGACGCACCTGGACGGTATCGCACTCCGGTACGCGTCCGCGTGACTTGCTGGGCGAACTGGATGGCCGGGCGGGCATCGTGGACGCCCTCGTTCAAGGCGATCACGTGCGGCTGGTAACGGTCGAGGCGACGCCCCCAGAAGCCGTTGTCCGGCAACCGGGCGTTGTGGTCCGGGAAACGCCGCCGCGCTTCGAGGATGGATTTATCGACCTGTTGCGTCGCGGCCAGGAATGGGCGGGAACCGCGCACGACGACGGCACTGCGGGGAAAGCGCGCAACAGCGGCGACGAAGTCGTGATCCGCGTCGCCGGCGCAAAGCGTCGTTTCGGCGACTTCTGGGCCGTGGACGGCGTGGACTTCGAGATCCGCCGCGGTGAAATCTTCGGCCTGCTGGGCGCCAACGGAGCCGGCAAGACGACCACCTTCCGCATGCTGTGCGGCCTGCTGCCGGCCAGCGCCGGGCGTCTCGAAGTGGCCGGATTCGACTTGCGCCACGCGGCTTCGACGGCACGGGCGCGCATCGGCTACATGTCGCAGAAGTTCTCGCTCTACGGCAACTTGAGCGTTTCGCAGAACCTCGAGTTCTTCGCCAGCGCCTACGGCCTCGCCGGTGAGGCACGGCGCGAGCGCATTGCGTGGGCCGAGGCGGAATTCGCGCTGGCGGCCGCAACCGACCAACTGAGCGGCGATCTGCCGCTGGGCTACAAGCAGCGACTGGCCATGGCCTGTGCGCTCATGCACCGGCCGGAGATCCTGTTCCTCGACGAGCCGACATCCGGTGTCGATCCGCTCGCCCGGCGCGAGTTCTGGCAGCGCATCAACGCGCTCGCCCGCCAGGGCGTGACGGTACTGGTGACCACCCATTTCATGGAGGAGGCGGAATATTGCGACCGCCTGGCGATCATGGCCGCCGGCCGCATCCTGGCGATGGACGAACCGGCGACGATCAAGATGCGCGCCCGAAGCCGGGATCACCCCGAGCCGAGCATGGAGGACGCCTTCATCCGGCTTATCGAATCCGCGCCGGCGACAGGGACGGCATGAACACGACACGCGGTGGCGCGGCGATGCGGCTCGCAGGGCTGGCGCGCAAGGAGTTTCTGCAGATCGTGCGGGATCCGAGCAGCATCGCCATCGCCTTCCTCATGCCCGTCTTCCTGCTGCTTCTTTTCGGCTATGGGGTGTCGCTCGACGCCGACCGCGTACCCATCGCCGTGGTGGCGGAAGCGCCTTCCCAGGACAGCGCCGACTTCCTGGCCGTCCTTCAAGGCTCGCATTACTTCGCACCGCGGGTCATGGGGTCCATGCCCGCGGCCGAGCGAGCGCTGCTGGTGGGCGAGGTCAGCGGCATCGTCCGCTTGCGGGCGAATTTCTCGCGGCAGCAGCGTCAGGCCGGCGGTGCGCCGATCCAGGTCGTCGTCGACGGCGTCGACGCCAATACCGCCCGCCTCGTCGAAGGCTACGTCGAAGGCGCCTGGGGCACCTGGCTGGTGGCCCAGGCGGCTGACCGGGGCGAAACCCTGCAAATGCCCGTCGATCTGCAGCCCCGCATCTGGTTCAACAGCGAGCTGCGCAGCCGTAACTACCTGGTCCCCGGCCTGGTGGCCATCATCATGACGCTGATCGGCGCACTCCTCACGGCGCTGGTCATGGCGCGCGAGTGGGAGCGCGGCACCATGGAGGCGCTGATGGTGACGCCGGCGAGCATGAGCGAAGTGCTGATCGGCAAGCTGATCGCCTACTTCACGTTGGGCACGGGCGGCATGCTGCTCAGCGTGGGCATGGCGGTGTGGCTGTTCGAGGTCCCTCTGCGCGGTTCCTTCTGGCTGCTCTGGGCATGCTCGAGTCTCTTCCTTCTGGCAGCGCTGGGCATGGGCCTGATGATCTCCACACTGGCCCGCAGCCAGTTTGTCGCCGGCCAGATCGCCATCGTCGCCACCTTCCTGCCGGCTTTCCTTTTGTCCGGCTTCATGTTCGATATCGACAGCATGCCGGCAGTCGTACAGGCCATTACGCACCTCGTCGTGGCGCGCTATTTCGTTGCCATCGTGCAGACCCTTTTCTTGGCCGGCAACGTGTGGTCGGTGATCCTGCCCAACGCGCTGGCGCTTACCGTCATGGCGGCGATCTTCCTCGGTATCACCTGGCGCAAGTCGAGAAAGCGGCTGGCGTGATGCTGCAGCGAATCCTCGCCCTTGTCCGCAAGGAGTTCCTGGCGCTTCTGAAGGATCCGAAGAGCCGTCTGGTGCTGATCGTGCCGCCGCTGATCCAATTGCTCGTCTTCGGCTATGCCGCCACCTTCGATCTCACGCAGGTGCACTACGCGGTGTACAACGAGGATCGCGGCATCGCTTCGCGGGATCTGCTCGCCGGCTTCGCAGGCTCTGCCAGCTTTCACCAGGTTGCGGAAATCCATTCCGAAGGGGAGATCGCGCCGTTGGTGGATGCGCGCAAAGCGTTGCTGGTCATCTACGTGGGGCCGCGCTTCACAGCCGACCTGCAGGCAGGGCGGCCGGCACCGCTGCAGGTCATCGTCGATGGCCGCAACTCCAACACGGCCATGGTCGCACTCAACTACACCCGCAGCATCGTCAATCGCTTCAACGATGACTGGAGCGCTGCAAAGGGCCTGCACGGCCCGCCGGCCCGCCTAGAAATCCGTGCCTGGTTCAATCCGAACCTGGAGAGTCGCTGGTTTTTCATTCCGGGCATCGTCGGCATGCTGACGCTGGTGGTGACCATGCTGGTGACGGCACTGACCGTAGCCCGGGAACGCGAGCAGGGAACCTTCGATCAGCTGCTGGTGACGCCACTGCGGCCCGGCGAGATATTGATCGGCAAGGTGCTCCCGGGATTCGTCATCGGTATCGTCCAGGCAACGCTGATCCTGCTCGTGGCCACGCTCTGGTTCAAGGTGCCTTTCCTCGGCAGCCTGTCGGCCTTTTATTGCGGCCTGGCCCTGTTCCTGCTGTCCGGCGTCGGCGCCGGGCTGCTCATCTCGGCACTTTCCGCCACGCAGCAGCAGGGCCTGCTGGGCGCCTTCCTGTTCATGGTGCCGGCCGTCATCCTGTCCGGCTTTGCCACGCCCATCGCCAACATGCCGCGGGCCGTGCAGATCATTACCTACATCGACCCCCTGCGCTACTTTCTGATCATCCTGCGCAAGGTGTTTCTCGAAGGCGCCGGCTTCGGCCTCCTGCTCGACCAGTTCTGGCCCCTGGCGCTGATCGGTGCCGGAACGCTGCTTCTGGCCGGCTGGTTATTCCGGCACAGAATGTACTGAGCGGCTGACGAAAGCGTATGGCACCGAGTATGCAAGAGTGGCCGCAGTTAGCCGAACTGCAACGTTCAGTCTGCCAACTTATGTCAGATCAATTCTGAACTTCCAAAGATCAGTTCTCCGAGCCGGAGATGATATGGATCTCGCCGCAGCCCATGTCGTAGACCCAGCCATGCAGTCGCAATCGCCCGGCCTTCATCTCCGCCACGACGAAGGGGTACTCCTGCAGGTGCTCGAGCTGCAGCCGCACGTTTTCGTCGACGATCAGGCGGTGACGGGTTTCCGGGTCGATCTCCTGAATGCTTGCCCCGAGCCTGCGTTCCACCCGGGTCAGCGCCTTCTGGGCATTGATCAACCGGATCGGGATGTGGCGGTCGTCGCTGTTGTCCTCATCGAGGGTGCGGATGCTGCCACAGCCGTAGTGGCCGTAGACGACGATATCCGGGATGTGCAAGTGGTTGATCGAGAATTCCAGCACCGCCGATAGGTTCCAGTCGTTGGTCGCGACGATGTTGCCGACATTGCGGTGGGCAAATACCTCGCCGGCCTTGGTCTGGGTGATGGTGTTCACCGGCACCCGCGAGTCGGAGCAGCCGATCCACAGCACGGTCGGGTTCTGCCAGTGGCCGAGTCCGGTGAAGTAGTTGCGATTCTTCTCGAAAACCTCGGCGACGAAGCGCCGGTTACCCTCCAGCAGCGTCCTGATCATTGTCCCCTCCGGTATTCGCTTCTTATGGCCTGCATTGCGGCACGGTAGAATCGCGATTCCAATCCATCGCGAGCAGTCATGTCCTCACGCCTGATCTACGGCTTTCACGCCATCACCGCCAAGCTTCGCCACGACCCCGATGCCGTCAAGGAGATCGTTGTCGACGCGGCGCGCCACGATTCGCGCGTCCGCGATCTCCTTGCGCATGCCGAGTTGCAGGGAGTCAAGGTCGTCGCCGGCGACAGCAGGCGCCTGGATGGCATGTTGCCGGGCGCGCGGCATCAGGGAGTCATCGCCCGCCTCGAAGGGGGGCGCCAGGTGGCGCAGCTCGACGACGTGCTCGATACGCTCGACGAGCCGGCCTTCCTGCTTGTCCTTGACGGCGTCACCGATCCGCGCAACCTCGGCGCCTGCCTGCGCGTCGCCGATGCCGCGGGTGTCCATGCCGTCATCGCGCCCAGGGACCGCTCGGCGGGATTGACCGACGTCGCGCTGAAGGCCGCCAGCGGCGCCGCCGAAGCCATCCCCTACGTGACGGTCACCAATCTCGCACGGACATTGCGCGAGCTGAAGGAACGCGACATCCACGTGATCGGCACCAGCGGCGAGGCCGAATGCGATCTCTACGCCGCCGAGTGGCTGCCGGCGACGGCCTGGGTGCTGGGCGCCGAAGGCGAGGGCATGCGCCGCCTGACGCGCGAGAATTGCGATCAGTTGGTGCGCATCCCGATGCATGGCACGGTAGATAGTCTCAACGTTTCGGTGGCGGCCGGGGTTTGCCTGTTCGAGGCCAGACGACGCCGCTCCTGAGGCTCTGGTCGCCCCGCCGATGACGCATCGCCGTGCCGTGGCGCTGATGGTCCTCGTGACGCTGCTGTGGAGTATCGCCGGCGTCGTGACGCGGCATCTCGATGCGGCGCGCAGTTTCGAGGTGACGTTCTGGCGCAGTCTGTTCAATGCGCTGGCGCTGGCGGTCGGCCTGACCGCCCTGCGCGGACCGCCGCTGTGGTTCGGCCTGCTGCGCTCCAGTCGCGTGCTGTGGGCCTCAGGACTCTGCTGGGCCGTGATGTTCACCGCCTTCATGGTTTCTCTGACGCTGACAACGGTGGCCAACGTGCTGGTGACGATGGCCATCGGGCCGATGCTGACGGCGATCTTCTCGCGTGTCTTTCTCGGCAAGCATCTGCCGCTGCGCACCTGGCTGGCCATCGTTGCCGCGGGGGTGGGGATTTCCTGGATGTTCGGCGCCGAAGCCGGCAATGGGCTCTCCCTGCTCGGCTCGCTGGTCGCTTCCGCCGTTCCGCTGGCCGGTGCCGCCAACTGGACGTTGCTGCAACGTGCCGGGGAATCCGACGCGCAGGGGCCGGACATGTTGCCGGCGCTACTGCTGGGCGCCCTGATCTCGGCGGCGGTGACCCTGCCGCTGGCATGGCCGCTGCAGGCCTCGCGGCACGACCTCGGCTTGCTGGCGCTGCTTGGTTGCGTGCAATTGGCACTGCCCTGCCTGCTGGTGGTCCGCCTGAGCCGTCAACTGCCGGCGCCGGAAATTGCTCTGCTCGCCCTGCTCGAAGTGGTTTTCGGGGTTGCCTGGGCGTGGCTTTGGGCAGGTGAGCGCCTGCCGTCGAATGTCTTGCTGGGAGGCGCGCTGGTGCTCGGGGCGCTGGTCGCCAACGAGGCATTTGCACTGCGGTTGCGGTGAACCGGCGAAGTGGGCACAAAAGACTTCGACAAGGTGTGCGCCAGCCAGAGGCTACAATGGCGTGCCCATTCTTCTCTGCCCTCCTTGTGCGCCCCAGCCTGACCATCCTGCCTGAAGAAGTCGAATTCACCGCCATTCGCGCGCAGGGCGCCGGCGGGCAGAACGTCAACAAGGTTGCCAATGCGGTGCATCTGCGCTTTGACATCGCCGCGTCGTCGCTGCCCGGGGAGATCCGCGAGCGCCTGCTGAAGCTTGGTGACCAACGCATCAGCAAGGATGGCGTGGTCATCATCAAGGCGCAGAAGTTCAGCAGTCTCGAGAAGAATCGTGGCGAGGCATTGCGCCGACTGCATGAGATCGTTGCCGGTGTCGCCGATCTCCCGAGAATACGCCGGCCGACCCGGCCGACCCGAAGTTCCGTGGCGAAACGTCTGGAAAGCAAGGCGCGACACGCCTTGTTGAAGGCGGCGCGGCGGAAGGGTGGCGAGTAGGCGATGATTGGCCTTGGCGGTCGTCCTTCCGGATTCGAGATGCAGCCCGTGACCTTTGCCCGCCTCGGTCTGATCGCTCCGTTGCTGCGGGCGCTCGTTGCGCTTGGCTACAAGGTTCCGACACCGGTTCAGGTGCAGGCGCTTCCCGTCGTCCTCGGCGGGCGCGACCTGCTGGCAACGGCACGGACGGGCACCGGCAAGACCGCCGCCTTTGCCCTGCCGCTCCTGCAGCGGCTGGCTGAAGAAGGGGCGCCGGTCGCCGGCAACTCCGTGCGCGCGCTGGTACTGGTGCCCACCCGCGAACTGGCCGAGCAGGTGTGCAAAAGCATCCGTACCTACGGCCAATACCTGCCGCTGCGGATCTGCGCCGTCTATGGCGGCGTCAGCATCGATCCGCAAGTGATGCAATTGCGCAAGGGCATCGATGTCGTGGTCGCCACGCCCGGCCGCCTGCTCGACCTGCATCGCCAGAACGCGCTCAAGTTCGGCCAGGTCCGGATGCTGGTGCTGGACGAGGCCGACCGCATGCTCGACCTCGGCTTTTCCCGGGAACTCGACGCGCTCTTCGCCGCCCTGCCGCCGCGGCGGCAGACCCTGCTGTTTTCGGCGACTTTCGCCGACGCCATCCGCGACATGGCGGGCGCCATCCTGAGCGATCCCGTCAGTGTCGAGGCCAGCCCGCGCAACACCCCGGCGCGGCATGTCAGACAGTGGGCGATACCGGTCGACAAGCGGCGCAAGCCGGAACTGTTCTGTCATCTGCTGAAAAAAAGAGGCTGGCGCCAGGTGCTGGTTTTCGTCAAGACGCGCAAGGGTGTCGAGCAACTGGTGACGATCCTGCTCGGTCAGGGGGTCCGCGCCGACTCGATCCACGGCGACAGGTCGCAGCCGGCGCGCCTGCGGGCGCTCGAGCGTTTCCGGGCGGGCGAAGTGCAGGTCCTGGTGGCCACCGATGTCGCGGCGCGCGGGCTCGATATCGACGATCTGCCGCTGGTGGTCAACTTCGATCTGCCGATCCTTGCCCAGGACTACATTCACCGCATCGGCCGCACCGGCCGCGCCGGCGCCGGCGGCGAGGCGATTTCCCTGGTCTGCGCCGACGAAGTCGCCCAGTTGGCGGCGATCGAGGCACTGCTCCGGGAGAAACTCCGGCGAATCGAGGAGCCGGGTTTCGAGCCCGACCATCGCGTGCCGATGACCGGCCCCGCAACTGCGCTGCCGGCCAGGAAGACGAGGAATCCTGGCAAACCGAAGGTAGCCGGCAGCGGCCCGACCGGGGCGCGTCCGGGGACGAAGGGCAGCCCCGTGGCGCCAGCGGCGCGCCCGGGCGTCCGCAAGCCGGGCAGGCGGGGACCGTCCCGGCGGCCGTCGTGAGCGCCGCGAACCGATGAGTGCCGGAATCTCACCCGGGCTGCCGGCGCGTCTCAGCCCGAACGTCCCGGCGCCGCCAACGCTGTCCCTTTTCGGCGTAGACTGCAAATGCGTGAGGGTCCGTTCCGGTCCCTCGGCGGAACCACACTCGAGGAGAAATCATGATCGGCTATGTCACGTTGGGCACCAACGGTCTGGCTCGCGCCACGGCGTTCTACGACCAGCTTTTTGCCGCGATGGGCGGCAAGCGCGTTTGGGAAAACGAACGCGGCGTGGCCTGGGGCACCAGCATGCAGGCGCCTTCGGTCGGAGTGATCACGCCCTTTAACGGGCAGCCGGCGACGGTGGGCAACGGAACCATGGTGGCACTCGCTGTTGGCGGCAGGGAAGAGGTAGACCGGCTCTACGCGCTGGCGATCGAGCTCGGGGCCAGCGATGAAGGCAAACCGGGCGAGCGCTTCGCAGGTTTTTATGCGGCGTATTTTCGCGACCTGGACGGCAACAAGCTGAACTTCTTTCACATGGGTTAACCCCGGCGTCCGGATCGGCTGGCATGGCCCATCAACCAGCACCCATGAGCGGCTTGCTGAGCTGGCTGCCGATCCTGGCGCTCTCGCCACTGCTCTTCGCGCAGGGCGTGTATGTCCGGCGCGTGACGCCCAGGCTGCCGGAAGCACCGGGAAAGCGGTCTGGCGTGAGCGGTGGCGGATCTGCGCTCAACCTGCTGATCCTTGGCGATTCCGCCGCCGCGGGGGTGGGCGCCTCGTCGCAGTCGACCGCTCTGGCAGGTCGCCTTGTCGACGAACTGATGGCGGATTTCAGGGTGAACTGGCAACTCCATGCGGAATCGGGCGTCACGACGAACGACCTCGTTGCCCGACTCGCCGGAATCGCCGGCGGGCGTTTCGACGTGGCGATCGTGTCGATCGGAGTCAATGACGTCATCACCGGCCGGCGAACCCGGCAATGGACAGCCGCACTGGCCAGCTTGCTCGATCTGCTGGAATCGGGCTTTGGCGTCCGCCACGTCCTGTTGTCGGCGTTGCCGCCGATGCACCGCTTCACTGCCTTGCCGCAGCCGTTGCGCTGGTGCGTCGGCCTGCGCGCCCGGCGCTTCAACGATGAACTCGTGCGCTTTGCCGGCCGCGACGGGCGGTGCGCCGTGGTCTCCCTGAACTATCCCCGCGATCCGTCTTACCTCGCTCCGGACGGCTTCCATCCGGGCGAGCCGGCGTACCGCCACTGGGCCGTCGCGGTGGCGGCGAGCGTCCGGCAATTGCCGTCAGACGCAGCCGGCGAGGATCGCCCGGCCTGATCGCCCGAGGCCGGCGCCAGCGGCAAGGCCAGGCGAACGATTGCCGGCGTCAGGCCATCGAGCTTGCCGATGAAGCAGGCGACCAGGCCGCTATGGTCGGCAATCTGCCGGATGTTGCCGGCGGCCGGCATCGGGTAGAGCGGCACCGAGACGTGGCCCGCCATCCAGATCGCCGGGTCGGCCATGATCCAGCCGGCGCTGTTCTTGCCGAGAATGCCGATCCGCGAACCGGGCGGCCGGTCCTGCGCCGCCAGATCGGCGGCCATGCGCCGCGCTTCGTCTGCCGTCTGGCGCCACGTGTAATCGCGTGTCTGTCCGCCAGCGAACGGCTGGGTCATGAAGACGCGATCCGCTGCCCGTCAATCCGGGATTGGCATCCGGGACTGACACCGAGGGTGGGCAGGGGGCTGTTCATGCGCTTGCCACATGTTCATAATCGCTGCGTCAGCAATGGAATTCGCACGCCGTGGATACACTCACCGCCATCGATCGCACCTCTCGCCTTCTTGCCACGGCGCGCCGGGTGCTGTTCATCACCGGCGCCGGAATCTCGGCGGATTCGGGGCTGCCCACCTATCGCGGGGTCGGCGGCTTGTACAACGACGACGCGACGGAGGATGGACTGCCGATCGAGACCGCGCTGTCCGGTGACGTATTCGCGGTCCGGCCGGACATCACCTGGAAATACCTGGCCCAGATCGAGCAGAATTGTCGTGGGGCGATGCCCAATTCCGCGCATCGCGCCATCGCCGTTCTCGAACAGGTGATGTCGAAGGTCGTCGTGTTCACCCAGAACGTCGATGGCCTGCACCGCAAGGCCGGCAGTTCCGACCTCATCGAGATTCACGGGAATCTCCAGGAACTGATCTGTACCGCGTGCGACCATGGCGAGACTGTCGACGATCTGGCGGGGCGCGAACTGCCGCCGCGTTGCCCGGCCTGCGGCGGTGTGTTGCGGCCGAACGTGGTGCTCTTCGGGGAAGCCTTGCCGGCGGGAGCGATGTCGCGTTTCTCCGACGCCCTGGACGAGGGCGTCGACATGGTGTTCACCATCGGCACCTCGGGCGTCTTCCCCTACATTGCCGAGCCGGTGGTCTGGGCGGCGCGCGCCGGGATACCGACGGTCGAGATCAATCCCGTGGAAACGCGGCTGACGCGGTTCGTCGACTATCACCTGCCGCTCGGCGCCGCCGAGGCGATGACGGCAATCATGGCTTCCCTCGACCGCCACGGTCTCCAGGGCGTTCCGCGTTTCTAGAAGGGCGGCCCGGGGATTCTTCCGAACGACGCCGGGGCGGCCATTGCCTTGGCCGCCATTCCTAGCGGGAACGCGCTCGATCGAGATCGGCGCGGTTCTTCTCGTCGACGTAGATGGCGGCCGGCGCCGGCAGGCTGCTGGCGAAGCAGGTGACGACGACGTTGGCCAGCGTTTTCGCCTTGTGCAGCACGTCGACCGCGCAACGCCCGAAAACGCTGTCGATGGTCGTCAGCAGGTTGCGCGCGTAGGGCGTTTCCAGCTTGCCGTCGAGGATCAGGTTGGCGAGCAGGACGCCGTCGGGCTTCAGAATCCGGCGCGTGCCGGCCCAGAATTCGCGGGTCACCAAGTGGCTGGGGATCGAGGTGTGCGAGCTGTAGACGTCGACGACGACGGCATCGAAGCGGCGCTCGGAGGTGGCGACGAAGCGGCGGGCGTCGTCGGCGATGAATTCGCCGCGCGCCGGCTCGCGCAGGAAGTGTTCTTCGGCGATCTTGCGGATCGCCGGGTCGATGTCGACATAGGTGTAGCGGTTGCTTGGCTCGCGGTGCGACAGCGTGAAGCCGCCGGCGCCGAGGACGAGGATGTCGCGGTCACTGAGTTCAAGTTCTTCAAGAAGAATATAACGTAAGTATTTGATGTAACGTGTGTAGTTTGGCGGATCGGAATCGTCGATCAGCGAGGCCGTCGACTTGTTGACCCAGAAGGCGCGTGGGTCTTGCTGGCCGGGCAGGGCGGCCGGGCCGACGATGTATTCGGCGTAGGCGGTGTCGGCGGTGACTTCGTGATGCAGGTTGAAGGCGATGGCGACGGCTGCGGTCGACGCGCAAAACAGGGCCATTTTCAGCTGGCGCTCGGCGAGCAGCAGCGTGCCGGCGACCAGCAGCAGGCTGCAGGCGAGCACCGCCGCCGAAACGCCCAGCCACTGCATGACGAGCAGCGACAGGCTGAGCGAGCCGAGGAAGGAGCCGAGCGTCGACCAGTAGAGGGCCATGCCGCTCGCTTCGCCCGTGCGTTCGGCTTTCATCAGGTTGGTCAGGATCGGCACCGTCTGGCCGAGCAGCCAGGCGAGCGGGCAGAGGACGCCGCCGATGAATACGAAATACGCCATCAGCGCCGGCTGCAGGTGGTCGAACAGCCAGTCGACGCTGACGCCGGCCAGCCCGACCCCGGCCAGCGCGGCGGAAATCAGGAAATTGCGCGCGACGACCGTCCGGTAGTCGCCTTCCACCCGGGCGCCGGCGGCGTAGCCGAGGGCCAGCGCGAGCAGAAAGAAGCCGATGGTCGGCGCGGTGACGACGATCGAGCTGCCGACATGCGGCACCAGCCGGCGCAGGGCGATGACCTCGGCGCCAAGCGAGCTGAAGCCCTCGACGAAGACGATGGCGTAGATGAGCAGTCTGGGCATCGGCAAATTATCCGCGTTCGCGGACCTTTTTCCACATGCTCCAGCTGAAGACGAGCAGCCCGATCCAGATCAGGCCGAAGCTGACCAGCTGCGCCGGTTGCAGCGGCTCGCCGAAGAGCCAGACGGCGGTAAGGAACTGCAGGGTCGGGTTGATGTACATCAGCATGCCGACGGTGGCCAGGTCGAGGCGCTGGGTGGCGGCGGCGAAAGCCATCAGCGGCAGGGCGGTGAGGATGCCGGCGCCGATCAGCAGGGTTGCGGTCGACAGGTCGTGGCCGGTGAAAACGGCGTGGCCACCCCGCGCCTGCCACAGCGCCCAGAGGCCACAAACCGGCAGCATGGCCAGCGTTTCCAGCCACAGGCCGGACAGCGCATCGACCGGGACCTGCTTGCGCACCAGCCCGTAGGTGCCGAAGGTGGCGGCGAGGAAGAGCGACACCCAGGGCAGGCTACCGAGCGCGATGACCTCGTTGGCGATGGCGGCGACCGCGAGGCCGACGGCAACCCATTCCAGCCGGTTCAGGTGTTCCTTGAGCACGACGAGGCCGAGCAGCACGTTGACCAGCGGCGTCAGGAAGTAGCCGAGGCTCGATGCGACGACCTGCCGGTTGGCGACCGCCCACAGGAACATCAGCCAGTTGCTGCCGACCAGCAGGGCGGCCAGCGCCAGCATGGCGAACTGGCGCGGGGTGCGGAAGACGGCGGCGACCTTGCCCCAGCGGCCGCGCAACGTCAGCAGCAGGCCGATGAAGAGGCAGGCCCAGACGGCGCGGTTGGACAACACGTCCATCGGCGAAACGTGGGCAAGCTGGCGGAAATACAGGGGGAAGAAGCCCCAGATGCCGTAGGCCAGCAGGCCGAAGCCGATGCCGGCAAGGTGGGGATTCGCTTTCATGGCCGCATCTTGCCACATCCCGTTGCCCGGCGTGGGCGACATGGCGTCCGGCGGGCGGCTTGCCCGCGTCGGTCAGCGACCGGCGATTCCGGCGCGCGGCCCGGCCCACGCCTTCTATCCAGCCCTGGATTTCCGGGTGAACTCGCGGCGGTGCCGCCGTGGATTCGTGCGGCGCCGGGAATCGAATCATGTTCACTTTCGTTACAGTTTGGTGAATCATGCAGCCTTCGATGACTGCGAGTTTCCACGAATATGTCCAAGCCGATGATCGCGCAGCTTCATCCCCTGACGCTGAGCTTTCGCAAGCCCGAGGTCGAGCGCGCCTTTGCCGGTCACCTGCTTCCGCGACTGCGCGTGCAGGGGCGAGCGGCGATTCTGGTCGGCACGCTCATCTATTTGGTTTCCGGGTTTCTCGATAGCTGGCTGGTACCGCCGGAATATCGGGTCACGGCGTGGGTGTTTCGCCTGTCGGCCCTAACCTACGCGGGCCTTGTCTTCCTGCTGACCTTTCGACCGGCTTTCGAGCGCTTCAACCAGCTGCCGCTCGGGTCTACCGGGCTGGTCGTTGCCGGCAGCCTGATCGGGATTCTCTATCACCTGCCGTTTGAGGCAGCGCCGTATTTCTACCCCTGCCTCATCCTGTCGACCTTCTACACGTACAACTTCATCGGTACCCGCTTCATCTACGCGCTGGTCATCAATCTCGTCGTGCTGATTGCCTACAACCTGATTCTCGGCGGGCTGCGCGAATTTCCGTTTCCCATGCTGCTGAGCCACAATTTCTTCATCATTTCGGCCAACCTGATCGGCGGCGGCGTCGGCTATCTCGCCGAATACCACCGCCGGGAACTTTTCGTCCGCGAGGCCGAACTCGACGAGGAACGGCAGCACCATCTCGAACGTTCGCTGCACGACCGTCTGACCGGCCTGCCCAACCGCGAATTGCTCGAGGACCGCATGGCCCAACTGCTGGCCAGGGCGCGCCGCGACAGTGGAACTCACGCCGGCCTGTTCATCGATCTCGATGGCTTCAAACCGATCAACGACCAGCTCGGGCATGATGGGGGCGACAAGGTGCTGCGTCTGATAGCGCGCCGCCTGCAGGCGGCGGTTCGGCAGACCGACACCGTTTCCCGGATCGGCGGCGACGAGTTCTTCGTGCTGGCGCATGACGTGGATACCCCGGCGCGTGCCGGCCAGCTCGCGGAGAAGTTGCTTGCGTGCATTGCCGAACCCTTGGCCGAGGTGCCTGAGGCCGGCGGCCTCGGGGCCAGCATCGGCATCTGCGTCTTTTCCGGGGGCGTCAGGTCGCTGGAAAATCCGGAACTGATCATCCGTGCGGCCGACCAGGCGATGTATGAGGCCAAGGGCGGTGGCAAGCATCGCCATGCCTTTGCTTCCGGTTGACGGGCGGCAATCCGCAGTTCGCCGCGGCGGGTGTGCACGGCAATGACGCGCACCTTTTGCAGACGAAGGGGAGAATCAGGATGGGACAAGCCAGACGGCGCGGTGACCTGGAACAGCGCATTGCCCAGGCGCAGGCCAGGGCCGCGGCAACGCGCCCGGAAAAGCTGGTGTGCAACGGCTGCGGCGCCGACGTGACGAGCATCCACCCGGTCAGCACACGCGGGCTGGCCGGCATCGAAGCTATCTGGGTCGGTCAGTGCGACTGCGGGCAGACCACCTTCGCCGCTTCAGGCGACCCGCGTGCGGTCCAGGCGTTCTTCGACGCGCTGGGTAGCGACACCGAACTCACGCTCGGCAGCCAGCGCCAGGACGGCAGCGGCCACGAGACCGCGTAGGCCGGATCAGCGCTCGTTGCCGCGCGGCGCGCTCGGAACCTTGTAGAGGTCGACCGGCTTGCCGGGTTTGGCTGGCGGAGGAACCGGCACAATCGGGGGCAACGGCCGTGGCGGGTAGGGGCGGTAGTAGCCGCCGCCGTAGTAGGGCTGCTGGTAGGTCTCGGTGTAAACCGGCTCGATCTTGCCGGTGGCGTAGCAGCCGTTCTCCATTTCGCTGCGGCGCGACGAGTCGAGATTCATGCGG
>Ga0116175_1000247_pt1 | contig 40328 bp, 44 predicted proteins | sample AD_UKC125_MetaG_FD_89802 | JGI IMG/M metagenome (GOLD analysis project Ga0116175, IMG submission 89802) | Active sludge microbial communities of municipal wastewater-treating anaerobic digesters from USA - AD_UKC125_MetaG | ecosystem: Engineered > Bioreactor > Anaerobic > Digestate | place: USA... | reverse complement strand
TTTTAATCTTTTTTCTAATAACCTAATTATCAAAAATTTAGAAATGTTTATAGAAAAACTAAAATACTCCTGTTTGCTTTTGAGCGTGCAAAACTAATCCTATTATTTTAATTTCAAAAAAATATCCTAGTTTATTTATATAAAATTTTTAAAACAATCAAAATCAATAACATTAAACCTCAAAATTGTGGAGTATAAAAGTATAAAACATCTTTGATGATAAAAATAATCTTTAATCATATATATTTGCATTTTGTTAAATAAAATTATAATAATGATTAAAGTTACTTTACCCGATGGTTCGGTGAAGGAGTTTGCACCAGGTGTAACTCCTATGGATGTTGCTAAGAGTATTAGCGAAGGTTTGGCTCGAAATGTAATTTCAGCTTCTTACAATACTGTAACAATTGAAACATCGACCGAGTTGACCACTGATGGTAATCTTGTTTTATATACTTGGAATGATAAAGAGGGAAAGAAAGCATTTTGGCATTCTACTTCACACGTAATGGCGCAAGCATTAGAAGAATTATACCCAGGAATTAAATTAACATTAGGACCTGCAATTGATAATGGTTTTTATTATGATGTAGATTTTGGTGATCAAAAAATAACAGAAGCTGATTTTAAAAAAGTTGAAGATCGTGTTTTAGAAATTTCTAGAGAAAAGCACGAATTTAAAATGCGTCCTGTTTCTAAAGCTGAAGCTTTATCTATATATAAAGATAATGAATATAAGACAGAATTAATATCAAACTTAGAAGACGGTACAATTACTTTTTGTGATCATTCTAACTTTTTTGATTTATGTAGAGGCGGTCACATTCCAAACACAAGCATTATTAAAGCTATGAAAATTTTATCTGTAGCGGGTGCGTATTGGAGAGGTGATGAAAAAAACAAACAGTTAACTCGTGTTTATGGTATTTCATTCCCAAAACAAAAAGATTTAACTGATTATTTAGAATTATTAGAAGAAGCTAAAAGACGCGACCACCGTAAGCTTGGAAAAGAATTGGATTTATTCCATTTTTCACAACGTGTAGGACAAGGTTTACCACTTTGGTTACCAAAAGGAGCTGCTTTACGTGATCGTTTAGAGCAATTTTTGAAAAAAGCACAGAAAAAAGCTGGATACGAACAAGTTGTTTCTCCACATATAGGACAAAAAGAATTGTATGTGACTTCTGGTCATTATGCTAAGTATGGAGCAGATAGTTTTCAGCCCATTCATACACCAGCTGAAGGAGAAGAGTTTTTATTAAAACCTATGAACTGTCCGCATCATTGTGAAATTTACAATGCAAAACCATGGTCTTACAAAGATTTACCGAAACGTTATGCTGAGTTTGGAACAGTTTATCGTTATGAACAATCTGGAGAACTTCATGGATTAACTCGTGTTAGAGGATTTACTCAAGATGACGCACACTTATTTTGTACGCCTGATCAATTAGACGAAGAATTTAAAAACGTGATTGATTTAGTATTGTATGTGTTTGGCTCATTAGGATTTGAGAATTTTACTGCTCAAATTTCATTAAGAGATCCAGAGAAGCCAGAAAAATACATTGGATCTGATGAGAATTGGGAAAAAGCCGAAAATGCGATTATTAATGCAGCAAAAGAAAAAGGTCTTAATACCGTTGTAGAATATGGAGAAGCCGCATTTTATGGCCCGAAATTAGACTTCATGGTAAAAGATGCATTAGGAAGAAGTTGGCAACTAGGAACTATTCAAGTTGATTACAACTTACCTGAGCGTTTTGACTTAACATACAAAGGTAGTGATAATGAATTACATAGACCTGTAATGATTCACAGAGCACCATTTGGATCTATGGAACGTTTTATTGCAATTTTATTAGAACATACTGGCGGAAATTTCCCTCTATGGTTGATGCCTGAACAAGCTATTATCCTGTCTTTGAGTGAGAAATACGAAAATTATGCAAAAAAAGTTTTAGATTTGCTAGAAAATCACGAAATTCGCGGCCTAATTGACAACCGCAATGAAACAATCGGTAAAAAAATTAGAGAAGCAGAAGTGAAAAAGTTCCCATTTATGCTGATTGTAGGTGAAGAAGAAGAGAAAAACGGAACTATTTCTGTAAGAAGACATGGTGATGCTGGAAAATCAAATGAAAGTATGACTATTGAACAGTTTGCTTCAATAATAAATGAAGAAGTAAACAGAACATTAAAACAATTTTAAGTTTAACTAAATATTTTAAGCCATAGCTATAAAGAATAACAGAGGTTACAAACCTCGCGAAGAAAAAAAAGATGCTCACAGAATAAACAATAATATTCGTGTGCAAGAAGTTCGCCTTGTTGGTGAAAATATTGAGCCAGGAGTATATAAAATTACTGAAGCACTTCGACTTGCAGAAGAATTAGAAGTAGATTTAGTTGAAATTTCTCCAAATGCTGAACCACCAGTTTGTAAGCTGATGGATTATGGAAAATTTTTATACCAACAAAAGAAACGTGACAAAGAGCTTAAAGCCAAATCAACTCAGATTACTGTTAAAGAAATCAGATTTGGACCACAGACAGATGAACACGATTATGAATTTAAGAAAAAAAATGCTGAAAAATTCTTAAAAGAAGGTTCTAAATTAAAAGCGTTTGTTTTTTTCAAAGGACGTTCAATTATTTACAAAGAACAAGGGCAAATACTATTACTTCGCTTAGCTCAAGACTTAGAAGAATATGGAAAAGTTGAAGCAATGCCGGTTTTAGAAGGTAAAAGAATGATTATGTTCATTGCTCCAAAAAAGAAAAAATAAAGTAAGTAAATCATAAATAAATTTGGTAAATCATGCCTAAAATGAAAACAAAATCTGGCGCCAAAAAACGATTCAAAGTTACAGGCTCTGGAAAAATTAAAAGAAAACACGCTTTTAAAAGTCACATCTTGACTAAAAAGTCTAAAAAACGCAAATTAGCGTTAACTCACGCAGCTCTCGTTCACACTAGTGACGAAAGAAGCGTTAAAGAACAATTACGTTTAGTATAAATTTGTTCTTTGGTTAGTAAAAAAGAATTAATAACCCTGGAGTATGGCTCACTAAGTTTCTAAATAAAAGAACGCCTACTACAAAAAAATTAAAAAATTATGCCTAGATCAGTAAACTCAGTTGCTAAAAGAGCACGTAGAAAAAAAATGATGAAGCAAGCCAAAGGTTTCTTTGGCCGTCGTAAAAACGTTTGGACTGTTGCCAAAAACGCAGTAGAAAAAGCAATGCTTTATGCTTACCGCGATAGAAAGCAAAAGAAAAGAAATTTCCGTTCATTGTGGATTCAGCGTATTAACGCTGGTGCACGTTTGGAAGGAATGAGTTATTCACAATTCATTGGATTAGTTAAGAAAAACGGTATCGAATTGAACCGTAAAGTATTGGCTGATTTAGCAATGAATCACCCAGAAGCTTTTAAAGCTATCGTGAAAAAAGTGAAATAAGAAAAACGTTTGTACAACCTCGATTTAACTTACTTTATTATATTAAAAATCCCAATCTTTCGATTGGGATTTTTTTATTAATTACTTGTTAAAAACTTACCGTTAATATTTCCCGAAATGGTTATTACTGTACTAGAGCCATTGCCTTGAGTCCCTTTTACGTTATTAAAAGTAATATTGAATTTATTATTTCCTAGATCTTCAACGGTGACACTTCCATTAAAGAAACCATAACTATTTTCGGCTTTAGAATAATTGCCCGTACCTTGTAATCCTGTCATCAAGTATGTACCAGATGCATTTGATTGAGACAAAGGATAATTAATTCTAAATACCATTTCATCTAGATTAGTTGGTGTATTTACATTTTTTTGGAGAACAAATATTGTTGATTTCTCCACTGAACTATTACTTGGATATGCTGTAATCTGTTTTGGAACAAAAACTACCCCATCAATAGATATAGTTGAATCAAAAGGTTGGCTATCACTATCTGATGAACATGAGAAAAACAAACTACTAAACCCTAAAAATAAAAAAATAAACTTTTTCATATCAATTAAAAACTTCTTCATTCTCGCCATCAAAACTTGCAAACACCATGCTAGGATGTGAGTCTTGATGAAACATATTACCTTTATTATCTATTGCTATTGCCCCAGCAAAACCATCAAATGGCTTTAACTCCTCAAATGTTTTTTCAAAAGCTTTCTCCAACGCAAACCCATCGGTAACGCGAGTAACAATTTTTGCAGCTACTGCTCCACTCACTATATCTTCACCAACACCAGTCAAACTAACTCCACAAAACTCATTACAATAATTTCCAGCCACAGTTGCCGAGTCTGAAACTCTTCCTACTATTTCAAAACCTTTACCTCCAGTAGATGTTGCAACAGCAATTCTACCTTCATTATCAAGTGCAACACATCCAACAGTTCCTGTTCCTGTAGATATTAATTTTGCCTCATATTCTGCTCTGCGTTGTGGAATTTCAGTGGAAAATTTTTCAAAACCATTTTTTCTAGCAAAATCGGTTGCTCCTTCTCCACTCAGAATCCTATCGTCAACATTCATCAAAACTTTAGCAACTTGTATAGGATTTTTTACCTCTTCAATGTTGATTACACCACTCATTTTCATAGTAACTGAGTCCATCAAAGAAGCACTCATTCTTATTTTCCCGTCGCTTTGAATTTGAGAACCTATTCCGGCATTAAACAACTCATCATCTTCTAGAAGCGAAACAGCATATACAACTGTTTCTAATGCTGAATGAGTTTTTAAATAGTCATAAGAATCTTTAACAATTCGCAATAAAGATTGTTGTTTAGCAACTTTTGTCTCATGATTAGTAGATGATTCAGAAAAAAAACCTCCGTGAATGATTATTTTCATACGTATTGGGAACTTTTAATAGTCATTTTAAAAGTATCTAAATCAAAAGTATCATTTTTACTCATAACATGAGTAACAAGGTGATTTATAGAAATCGGTTGACCAAGCTCAACCTGAGTTAAGTTTGTATCTTTTACTTCTCTACCATCAACAAGTATAACAAGACCAGAACCAATAGCTTCCATTTGTCGACCATTAGTAATCAATAATCCTGTATCTTCTCCAAGTCCAATACCTAGAACTTTTGGATTTCCGACAACAGCTTGAAACAACCTTCCTATTCTACCTCTTTGTACAAAATGAGTATCTATAACCACATCATCTATAAGTCCAAGTCCTGATGTAATCTTAACTTCTCCTTTCAATAGTGCTTCGCTACTACTTCCTTGATAAATCATATTATTAGAAGCTGCTGCCGCACCTGCTGATGTTCCTGCATAAACAAAATCTTCATTTCTATATTTGTCAATCAAGATATCGTCAAAAGGTGTTCCGCCAAGTATGGATGTAAGTCTCAATTGGTCTCCACCAGTAAACATAACCACATCAGCATTTTTTAGTCTATTCAACACTTCTGGTTCACTAGCTTGTTCTCTTTTCTCTATCTGAAGCACATCTACATTATTCGCTCCAAGATAACTGAATGCTTTAACGTATTCTGGACCAATTTCTCTAGGAATTTTTGAAGCAGTAGTAACAACTTCTATTCTCGATTGTTCTTTGTTTTTAGACTCTCTAATTATTCGTTTCAGAATTCCTTCTTCAAAGAAATTCAGATTTTTAGGTGCATTTTTATCAAGGTCAGTTTCTGTAAAACTTCCTTTGTCAACAGCTCCACCAATTATGATTAGTTTTCCTTGTATATTCATGGTGGTAAAAATAGCAAAAACAAAATATCTGACAAGTATTTTTAGCACTTTGATTAACTAAATGTTAAGTTTTTAAATATCAAAATGTACTATATTTGTGCTATGGAATCTCAAGAAACCCGTATTAACAAATTCCTTTCAGAAACTGGCTTTTGCTCCAGGAGAGAAGCTGATAAATTATTAGAACAAGGTAGAATTACCATCAATGGAAAAATTCCTGAGCTTGGAACAAAAGTTTCTTCAAAAGATGAAATCAAAGTAGATGGAAAACTTATCTCCGAAAAAAAAGATAAAAACATATACCTAGCTTTTCACAAACCTGTTGGTATTGAGTGTACTACAAATCAAAAAGTAAAAGGAAACATTGTTGATTACATAAACTATCCAACAAGGATTTTTCCAATAGGAAGACTAGATAAAGCTAGCGAAGGATTGATTTTTATGACTGATGATGGAGATATTGTAAACAAAATCTTGAGAGCTAGAAACAATCACGAAAAAGAATATATTGTTACTGTTAATAAACCAATAACTGAGCGTTTTATTCAAAGAATGGGTAATGGTATTCCAATTCTTGACACAATAACAAGAAAATGTAAAGTAGAACAAATAAGTAAATTTGTTTTCAGAATTGTTCTAACTCAAGGATTGAATAGACAAATAAGAAGAATGTGTGAATATCTTGATTACGAGGTTACTGCGTTAAAAAGAACTCGAATAATAAATATTTCCCTTGATGTTCCTGTTGGAAAATACCGCCAACTTACTGACAATGAAATTCTTCAGCTAAACAAATTAATTGAACCATCGAGCAAAACAGAAGAAGCTAGTTTGCCTAAAGAAAGACCAAAGGAAAAACAACCCAATTTTACATCAAAAAAACCTTTGAATAACTTTAAGTCCAACAAAAAGAAATTTAATTAATGCTCAAAACAATCTTTTTCATAGCAATTGGTGGTGCTGTTGGTAGCATATTAAGATTTTTGGTTTCCCAAATAGTTTCCAAATTCTGGACAGGAAATTTCCCTTTAGCAACTTTTATAGTAAATGTTTTAGGATGTTTAATGATTGGTTTTTTTGTTGGGATAACAACAAAAAACAACCTAGACAACGGTTTAAAATGGCTTTTGATAACAGGTTTGTGTGGAGGTTTTACAACCTTTTCAACTTTTAGCATGGAAAACATTACATTACTCCAAAACAATCATTTTACAACTGCTTTCGTTTATATAATTTCCAGTGTAATTATAAGCATACTATCTGTTTGGCTTGGTCTTTTTTTAAGCAAATAATTTTGGTTTAATAAAAAAGATTTAACTTCGCAAACTATGAAAAAAGAAGACATTGAAATTGTAAAAAATCTTTTAGCAAATCCAAAAAAAATTGCCATTATTCCACACAGAAGCCCTGATGGTGATGCGATGGGTTCTACTCTAGCTCTTTATCATTTTCTAAAAAAAATCAATCATCAACCAATAGTAATATCACCAAATGATTTTCCTGGTTTTTTGGCTTGGTTGCCTGGTTCAGAAAGTGTCTTGGTATATGAAAATGAAAAAGAATCTGTTACAAAAATTTTACAATCTGCTGAATTAGTTTTTACACTCGATTTCAATGCGCTGCATAGAACAGGTGAAATGGAGCAAGTTTTACAAAAACTGAAAGTTCCTTTTGTCATGATTGACCATCATCAAAAACCTGATAACTATGCGCTTGTTACCTATTCAGATACTTCGATTGGTTCAACCTGTCAGATGATATATGAGTTCATCAGTTCATTGGGTAAAAAAGATTTGTTAGACAAAACAAATGCAACATGTCTATACACAGGAATTATGACTGATAGTGGTTCATTCCGTTTTCCTTCAACAACTAGCACTACGCACAGGATTGTTGCTGATTTGATAGATTTAGGTGTGAACAATAGCGAAATTCATAATTTAGTTTTTGATGATAATTCGTTCAATCGCTTACAACTATTGGGAAGAGCATTGCAAAACATGAAGGTTTTTCCAGAATATAAAACTGCTTACACAACTCTTTCTCAAAACGAACTCGATGAGTTTCATTATAAAAAAGGTGATACAGAAGGATTTGTAAATTATGGACTAACCATCAAAGGCATAAATTTTGCGGCAATATTCATTGAAAACCGTGATGAAAATAGCATCAAAATTTCATTCCGTTCACAAGGTGAATTTGACGTCAATCAATTTTCGAGAGAGAATTTTAATGGCGGTGGACATATCAATGCTGCTGGAGGCAAATCAACACTTAGTATGGAAGAAACCACAAAAAAATTTGAAAATCTACTAACTAAAATATCTATTTTATGAATAATATTTCAAAAATAAGTTTAATCATCTTCATGATTTTGATGGTATCTTGTAAACAACAGCAAGCAAGAATGCCTATTTCTCGTTCATCGGGAACATTCATGAAAGAATCAATTGCCAGAAATAAAAAACTCGTTGCAGGCGAAGAGTTGAGAATAGATTCAATAATAAAAAGCAATCCTTCAATAAAATATTTTGCTTCAAATAAAGGATACTGGTATCATTATGACATTAAAAACGAAAAAGATACACTTAGACCTAGAAAAGGTGACATAGCTTATTTTGACTACGAGATTAAAGATTTCAAAGGAAATGTAATCTATTCTGATGTGGAGTTGAGACCTCAAGTATATGCTGTTGATAAACAAAACATAATGATGGGATTGCGCCACGGAATTAAATTAATGCGAAAAAATGAAAAAGTTACATTTCTTTTCCCATCACACATTGCTTATGGTTATCATGGTGATGATAAAAGTATTGGGCCAAATGAACCACTGATTTGTACTGTTACTCTCAATGATTTTAAACCAGAAAATAAATTAACGCCAACAAATAATACTCTGAAAAATGAATAGGAAAATTGTCTTAATAATTACTGTTATTATTGCTTCATTCTTTAATCAATCATGTAAAGATGAATACAGCGATTTAAAAGACGGATTGTATGCTAATCTCGAAACATCAAATGGAGATATACTATTAAAGTTAGAATTTGAAAAAGCTCCAATAACTGTGGCAAACTTTGTAACACTTGCAGAAGGAAAAAACACATTTGTAAGTAGTGATTTAAAAGGAAAACTTTTTTTTGATGGGTTATCGTTTCATAGAGTTGAGCCTGGATTTGTCATACAATGTGGTGATCCAATAGGAAATGGTGCTGGTGATGCTGGCTACACTTTCAATGATGAATTTTGTGATTTAAAACACGATTCGGCTGGAACATTATCTATGGCAAACTCTGGACCAGGAACAAATAGTAGCCAATTTTTTATTACTATGGACAAAACTCCATGGCTAGACGGAAGACACAGTGTATTTGGAAAAGTTGTTAACCCTGATGGTATGGATGTAGTAAAATCAATTAGAGTTGGAGATTTAATAAATTCTGTAAAAATAATTAGAAAAGGTGAAGCTGCTAAAAGATTTGATGCAGTAAAAACCTTTAGTGATTACTTCAAAAAAGAAACAGAAAACAGAAAAAAATTACAAGCCTTAGAAGAAGAAAATAAAAGAATCTATGCCGAAAAATACAAAGCAGTAATAGAACAAAAGGTAAACTATTTTGAAACCCTAAAAACTGATGCTATCAAGTCAACTTCGGGGTTAAAATATGTAATCACTTCTAAATGTAATGGTGCAAAACCAAAAGAAGGAGAAACAGTTTTTATAAAATATTCAGGTTTTCTTGAAGATGGAACGCTTTTTGACACTAGCAGTCCAGAAGTTGCAAAACAATTTGGAAAATATGATAAACAAAGGGATTTCAACCATGATTATACACTTTTACCATATCAAGTTGGTTCAAATAAACTTATCCCTGGTTTTGTAGAAGGTGTCAATAAATTAAAAATTGGTGAAAAAGCAATTTTATACATTCCATCAAAACTAGGATATGGAGAACAAGGTGCAGGCAATGCGATACCTCCAAATGCCGATATAATTTTTGAAATAGAAATAACAGATAAAAACAAATAATAAAAAATGAAAAATAAATTAAACCTAATCATTGCACTGGTAATCAGCTTGAGTAGCATTGGCATCATTGCACAAACAAAAAAGAAAACACCTGTTTACACCACTAGTAAACCTGGAGCAGCAACCCAGACAGTTGATACTAAAGAAGGAATTTTTGCTGAAATAAATACTTCGAAAGGAAAAATATTAATAAAACTTGAATACAAAAAAACTCCTGTAACAGTTGCCAACTTTGTATCATTGGCAGAAGGAACCAATGCTTCGGTAACTGATGCTAAACTAAAAGGAAAACCATTCTACAACGGATTGAAATTCCACAGAGTTATTGCTGACTTTATGATACAAGGTGGTGATCCAGCAGGAAATGGAACTGGTGGTCCTGGATATGCATTCAAAGACGAAATTACTGATGCAAAATTTGATAAAGCAGGGATTCTTGCAATGGCAAATTCTGGTCCTAAAACAAATGGTTCACAGTTCTTTATCACACACAAAGACACTCCTTGGCTTACTGGCAAACATACAATTTTTGGTTATGTAGTAACAGGACAAGATGTTGTAAACGCAATCAAGCAAGATGATTTGATCAATTCTATTATTATCATTAGAAAAGGTAATGAGGCAAAATCATTTGATGCTGCCAAAGTCTTTGCAACTTACATGGCAGGAAAAGCTGATGAAGATAAAAAAGAAGCTGAAATGGAAGCTGAAAAAAGAAAAAAACAAGCTGAAGATGAAGCAAAAGAAAAAGCAGACTATATGCAAAAATATAGCGGTGTAATCAATGCGAAACTCGCTTATCTCAATGAAATAAAAGCAACTTCAACCGAAACACCATCTGGTTTAAAATATAAAATTGTAAAAAAAGGTAGTGAGAAAAAACCAACCGATGGCACTACAGTTTATATTCATTATGCTGGCTATTTAGAAGATGGAACTTTGTTTGATAGTAGTTATGAAGATATAACAAAAGAATACGGAAAATTTGACCAAAATAGAGCAAACTCTAATGGTTATCAACCATTTCCTTTTCAATATGGAAACAAAGGCGGTTTAATTCCAGGCTTTTTGGAAGGTTTAGAAAAAGTAAATTTTGGAGATAAAATTGTTCTTTTCATTCCTTCAAAACTTGGTTATGGCGAAAGAGGTGCAGGAAAAGTAATTCCACCTAATTCGAATATAATTTTTGAGATGGAAATGCTAGAAAGTATTCCAACAAAATAATAAACAATAAAAAAAGAGGTTCAAAATGAACCTCTTTTTTTATATGATAAAAATCATTTTTTACCAACACATGTAATCTTACATTTGATTTCACTAAAATGGGTATGATGGCAATTTCCTTAATTCAAAAATACAACGTTCCTGGACCTAGATACACAAGCTATCCAACGGTTCCCTATTGGGATGAAAAAAAATTTTCATTAGAAGAATGGAAGAAAAATTTAGTTCTTTCCTTCAATGAAAGTAACAAAACTGAAGGAATTAGCCTTTATATTCATTTACCATTTTGTGAAAGCCTTTGTACGTTTTGTGGTTGCCATAAACGCATAACCAAAAGACATGAAGTAGAAAATCCCTATATAGAAGCTGTTCTAAAAGAATGGCAACTATATTGTAATCTTTTTGATAGCAAACCTGTTATAAAAGAAATACATTTAGGCGGTGGAACTCCAACTTTTTTTTCACCAAAAAATTTAGAACAACTGATAAATGGAATAATTTCAAAAGCTGAAATTGCAGAGATATATGAATTTAGTTTTGAAGGACATCCAAATAATACTACTAGAGCACATCTTCAAATCTTGTATAATCTGGGGTTTAGAAGAGTAAGTTTTGGAGTTCAAGATTACAGTGAAACAGTTCAAAAAGCTATTCACAGAATTCAACCATTTCATCAAGTTGCCAAAGTTACTTTTTGGGCAAAAGAAATAGGTTACACATCAATATCACATGATTTAGTATATGGTTTGCCTTTCCAGAAAGTCGAAGATATTATTGACACAATAGAGAAAACAAAATCATTGCAACCCAATAGAATTTCATTTTATAGTTATGCTCATGTGCCTTGGATAAAAGGTAATGGACAACGCGGATTTAATGATGAAGATGTACCTAGAGATAACGAAAAAAGAGAATTATATGAAGTAGGTAAAATGCTTCTTCTGAAAAATGGGTATTATGAAATAGGCATGGATCATTTTGCAACAGCTGATGACAGTATGTATCTAGCTTTTAAAGACAAGAAGTTGCATAGAAATTTCATGGGATATACCGCTTCAAAAACACAAGTAATGATTGGACTAGGTGTATCATCAATAAGTGATAGTTGGTATAGTTTTGCTCAAAACGAAAAAAATCTAGAAGATTATTACGATAAAATAAATTCAGAAGAGATACCAGTAACAAAAGGTCATTTGCTCACAAAAGAAGATTTAATCATTAGAAAACATATATTGAATATCATGTGCCATTTTGAAACAAATTGGGACAATGGGCTGTATTTTGAAGAGATATATGATGTACTAGAAAACCTTGAAGAAATGATTGCGGATGGATTGGTTGACATAACCAATGCATGTCTAAAAGTTACAGAAAAAGGAAAACCTTTTGTTCGAAACATTTGCATGGCATTCGATTTAAGGTTGAAAAGAAACATACCAAACAAACAAGTATTTTCATTAACTATTTAAAAAAAGCACTTCAAATGAAGTGCTTTTTTTATTCTTTAATCAAAGAAAATAATTCGTCTTTCAAGTGCAACATTTTTGCTTTTAAATAATGAGCATATTCATCTGTAACATTTATTTGCTCAGTATTGATTTTATAAATTTCATTTTCTAAAACTTCATATTCATCAAAAAGTTTTTTAAAATGAGCATTTTGCATTTTTAAATCGTGAATTTTTTCTCTAAACTCAGGGAATTCATTGATTAGATTGTGTTTCTCCATATATTAAAATTTAATTGTGACACTCGGGATTTGACTGAATAAATAAGCTCATATTACTAGGCGATACATATGGAATACCTAATCCAAGTCCGCGCAATATGAACATTGCACCAATAACACAAATGACTATTGGGATAACTCTTTGTAACTTATTTCTAAAAGGTAAACTTAAAAAATTAGAAACATAGACAACAGCGCTCATTAAAGGAATAGTGCCTAAACCATACAATATCATATAAAACGAACTGTAAAACTCGTTTTGCATAGCTACAGCTCCAAATAATGCTGCATAAACCATTCCGCAGGGCAAAAATCCATTTAGAATACCGATAGTAAAAATAGCATCTGTTGATTTGCGTTTAAATTGATTTCCTAATAACGATTTTACTTTTGAAATCAGTCTATAAATAGGTTTTGAAAAGTTGTATTGAGCAAATGTTTTTTCTGGAATTAGCGCTACCATTATCATTAATATGCCAACAATTATTGAAACATTTTGCTGAAATCCAGCCAAATACAATCCTCTACCCAAAAGGCCAAATACAAAGCCCAGAATAGCATAGGAAAATATTCTACCAAAATGATAAGCCATAATCTGCAATACTTTTTTACTTGGATTGTTATGAGAAACAGGCAACATCATTGCAATAGGTCCACACATACCGATGCAATGCAAGCTACTTATTAATCCAAATATGACTGCAGAAAAAAGCATTTTTATATATTTACAACTTCTTTATTTATATAACCAACACCTTGATAATTCCAATCAATAATAATGTCCCAACGACCGCCAACCAAAGTACTTTTAGGTATGAGCAAATATGGACTAGATAACGAAATCGGCACATCGAAATCTAGTTTTTGGCTTGACGGTCTATATAGGGACACTTTTCCTTCTATTGCTTTGAAATCATAAGATTTAGGGAAAGTAATTTTTATACCTTCAGGAAGATTTTCAACAATTAGTTTGTCAGCAAGATTTTGAGCATTTTTTTCTTTTTCTAAATCTTGTTCAAATGTTCTCTCTTTTTGATAATATTTTTCAACTACCAACTCGTTATCATATTTGTGGTTTGACTGTACCTTGAAGACAAAATACAGAATAAAACTCATAAAAAGCGCAAATGATATTACGATTCCTGTTCCCCAATTCATTTTCATGATAATTCTTTTTTTTAGTTAAAATTTCTAGGACCATTAAAATTGGTTGTTGCCGACTCAATTTTTTTATCCTTATTGTAAACCTCAATTTTTAATTCTATTTTATCTCCATTCAATTCATTTTCAGGAATTTTAACAAAGAAAGTTCCTTTAGTAAGTCCTTGTTTTGGAACTATTACTTTTGTGTTCCCAACAAGTTTTATCTCTCCTTTTGGTTCAATTAATTTAAACGTTACATCATCAAATTCTTGTTCTGTTTTATTTACCACATTGAAGTTATAAATATTTACAATCATGTTTCCTTCACGTTGAAATATTTGTCCAGGAACGTGTAAAATCGTTGCTTCTACATCACTTCTCAAAAACAACATTCCAATGAAAACGCCAATCAAAATAGAAAGAACTGCAATATAGCCTTTCATTCTTAGTGTAAGCTTGAACTTTTCTTTTTTAACAATTTCATCCTCACTTGCATATCTAATCAATCCTTTTGGCAAACCTACTTTTTCCATTATAGTGTCGCATTCATCAATACAAGCCGTGCAATTCACACATTCAAGTTGTGTTCCATTTCTTATATCAATTCCTGTAGGACAAACATGAACACAAATTTTACAATCAATACAATCACCTTTACCAACTGCTGTTCTATCCTCTCCTTTAATAAGTTTACCTCTACCACTTTCACCTTCTCCACGCACATGATCATAGGCAACATTGATAGATTTATTATCAAGTAATACACCTTGCATTCTTCCATAAGGACAAGCTATTATACAAACTTGTTCTCTAAACCAAGCATATATAAAATAGAACACGCAAGTAAATATAAGCAACGCAATCAAGGTACTCATATGCTCTTTTGGACCTTCTTTGATAAACTCTATCAAACTATCACTACTGATAAGATAAGCAAGAAATACATTAGCAATTATAAAAGAAACTATAAAGAAAACAATCCATTTGGTTACTCTCTTTCTTATTTTTTCTGCATCCCATTCCTGTTTTGCTAATCTAATTTGTGCAGTTCTATCACCATCAATCCAAAACTCTATTCTTCTAAAAACCATTTCCATAAAAATGGTTTGAGGACAAAACCAACCACAAAAAATTCTACCAAATGCAACTGTAAATAATGCTAAGCCTACAACTCCAATTATCATTGAGATAACAAACAAGTGAAAGTCTTGTGGCCAAAAAGGAAAGCTAAAAATATTAAATCTTCTTTCTAGAACATTAAACATTAGAAATTGGTTTCCATTTATTTTTATAAATGGCGCACTAAAAAGGAACAGCAACAAAAGATAGCTTACTATTTTTCTTCTATCATAAAATCTTCCAACAGGTTTTTTTGGATGGATAAAAGCTCTTTTCCCTTTTGCGTCTATTGTTGCAATGGTGTCTCTAAAGCTTTCATCATTAAAATTATTCTCAGACATTTTCAATTTTTTTTGTTAAAAAAAGGTTTTGAAATGTATCAAAACCTTTTTTTAGTTATCATTTTTTAACTTCAGTTTTTGTACTGTCAGTTGCTGTTGCTACATCTGCAGCTTCAGCTTTTGGGGCAGCTTCTTCTACCCATTTTTCACCTTCTGCAGGTTTTCCTCCAGCTGGTTTAGTTCCTTGTAAACTCAAGACATAACTGGCCACTTTTTGAACCTGTTTTGTGCCTAATGTTTTTGCCCATCCAACCATTGTTGGATTGTTTTTACTTCCTTCAGAAATTAGCTTGAAAACATTTTTAATTCCTCCTCCATTAATCCAATATTCATCAGTCAAGTTAGGACCAACCATTCCTCCACCATCAGGTTTGTGACATGCTGCACATGAATTTGTGAAAATCTCTTTTCCTTGAGCTAAATCAGCTGCATCAGTCAAAAGAGTAACTTTATCAAATGTTATTTCTTCTTGTGGAGAATTTGCTTTATTCTTTAATATATCTGCTTCTGCTAATTCAACTTCAGTCTTGAACTCTTCATCTTGTGTATATCCTCCAAAAACATGGAATCTTAACAAATATACTGCAGCAAAAATTATAGTTGCATAGAACAGATTTACCCACCAAGGAGGCAAAACGTTATCAAGCTCTTTAATTCCGTCATAATCATGATCTAGCATTACATCACTTTCTTGCTCTACAGATTTAGAACGAGTAAGTTTTTGCATAATGCTTTTTGCAAATTTACTATCAGCAAACGAAACTGACTGTGCTTCTTCAAGCTGTTTTTTCTGTTCATCAGTCAATAAGTGATAGGTAACTTTATCTACAGCACTTACTACAATTTCTATCGCAATCAATAGAAAAAGGAATACGCCAAGAAAAAGTGCCAACATAGGATATTTTACAAATGCTGGTTTATCGCCAGAGTCTACAAAGTATTCCATGGCAATAAATACCAAAGCGAATATTAGCGGAACTCTAACATAGGATGGAAATATTTTTTTCATTTTAATTCGTTTTAATTTAGTTATTCGTCCTTCAACGGAAGGTTACTTATTTGGTTAATAGTATCTTTACTGTAGGTCATTGCCCAAATAGTAAAAGCAACAAATACTGTAAAGAAAATTGCTAATGAAATAATTGGATATATTTCAACACCTGAAATAGTTTCTAAGTTATGTTTAACAAATTTCAACATGGCTATTATTGTTTTGGTTTAACAGCTGTATCAGTACCAAGTCTTTGTAGATAAGCGATAAGAGCTACAATTTCTCTGTCTTTTAGAGGAACTTCTTGATCTTTACCAAAAACTTTGTTTATATCTGAATTGGCTAACAATTTGCTTTCAATTTTAGAAGCTTGTTCGTCAATACTTTTCTGAGCATTTGCAATATCTGCATCTGTATATGGAACTCCAAGTGTAACCATAACTTCCATTTTTTTCTGAATCATTGAGTTGTCCAATTTGTCTTTAATCAACCATTGATATCTTGGCATTAATGAACCTGGAGAAATACTTTGTGGATCATACATATGGTTAAAATGCCACACATCATCTCTACCACCATTAAATGGTTTTCCTGGAACTCCTTCTCTATGCAAATCTGGACCAGTTCTTTTTGAACCCCAAAGGAATGGATGGTCATAAACATATTCACCAGATCTTGAATAATCACCATAGCGTTCAACTTCTGAACGGAAAGGTCTAATTAATTGTGAGTGACAACTAACGCATCCTTCTCTGATGTAAATATCACGACCTTGTAATTCAAGAGGTGTATATGGTTTTACAGCAGCAATAGTTGGAATATTTGATTTCACAAAAATTGTTGGCAAAATTTGGATAATACCACCGATAAGGATAGCTACAGTTGTATAAATTGTAAATTGAATAGGTTTTCTTTCTAACCATGAATGCCATTTTTCGCCTTTTAATCTGTTAGGGCTAATAACTGCCAATGCTGGTGCTTCTGCTGCATCATCTTGAACTGCTGAGCCTTGTTTTACAGTTTTGATTACGTTATATACCATCACCAAAACTCCAACCAAGTACAAAGTTCCACCAATTGCTCTCATCCAATACATTGGAATAATTTGAGTAACTGTTTCAAGGAAGTTACCATATTCTAGGCTTCCACCATCTGCTTTAAATTGTTTCCACATAGATGCTTGAGTAAACCCTGCAACATACATTGGAAGTGCATATAAAACTATTCCTAAAGTTCCAATCCAAAAGTGGAAATTTGCTAATTTTTGAGAGAACAAAGTAGTTTTTGTAATTCTTGGAACAATCCAATAAATCATACCAAAAGAAAGGAAACCATTCCATGCTAAAGCACCTACGTGAACGTGAGCAATAATCCAATCAGTGAAGTGTGCAATTGCATTAACATTTTTTAGCGAAAGCATTGGTCCTTCAAAAGTAGCCATACCATAACCAGTAATTGCAACAACATAGAATTTCAAAACTGCATCTGTACGAACTTTATCCCAAACACCTCTAAGTGTTAATAATCCATTGATCATACCACCCCAAGATGGAGCAATCAACATTACAGAAAATACAACTCCAAGGTTTTGTGCCCAATCAGGTAATGCTGAATATAATAAGTGATGTGGACCAGCCCATATATAGATAAATATCAGTGACCAGAAATGGATTATTGATAATCTATATGAATAAACAGGTCTGTTTGCTGCTTTTGGAACAAAATAATACATTAGTCCAAGGAATGGTGTTGTTAGGAAAAATGCCACGGCATTATGTCCATACCACCATTGAACTAAAGCATCTTGAACACCTGCATAAACAGAATAAGATTTTAACCCAGATACTGGCAATTCTAAACTGTTAAAAATGTGTAGTACTGCTACAGTTACAAATGTTGCAATGTAGAACCAAATAGCTACATAGATGTGTCTTTCTCTACGTTTTATGATAGTACCAATCATATTGATACCAAAAACTACCCATATCAATGCGATAGCAATATCTATTGGCCATTCTAACTCAGCGTATTCTTTTGAAGTAGTATAACCCAACGGTAGAGTTATTGCTGCTGCAACTATAATAAGTTGCCAACCCCAAAAATGAAGTTTACTCAAAAAATCGTTGAACATTCTAGCTTTTAATAATCGTTGCATAGAGTAATAAGCTCCTGCAAACATAGCATTACCCACAAAGGCAAAAATTACTGCGTTAGTGTGTAATGGTCTTAAACGTCCAAAACTTAAAAAAGGAATTCCGCTTGTAACGTTGGGAAATAAAAACATAAATGCTAATATTAACCCAACCAACATACCTACTACACCAAAAACTATACTGGCGTAGATGAAGTTCCTAACAATTTTGTTGTCATACTGAAATTGTTGCATTTCCATAATTATAATTGTTTTTCTTTGGTTATATTAATTTGATTTTTGTTAGTTTCTTTTTTCAATTCATCTTCAAAAAGCATTCGAACTGATGGTGTATAATCATCATCAAATTGTCCGCTTCGTACTGCTCTTATAAAAGCGTACAGGAAAAATATTGCAACTACAATAGTAATCGTTATTAAAAAATAGATTACACTCATACCTTAAATTTGTGTTAACAAAGTTAGCCTCCATAAATATACAAAAACATGACATTTATCATATCATAAAATGATTATTAATATTTTTTTAATGAATAAATATTACTCATTATCGTCACAAAGCTTACTATAGTAATAGTGCTTAATGGCATAATTATAGCCGCTACAATAGGCAGTAAATTCCCTGTTACTGCATAACTCAAGCCAACAGTATTGTATAACAATGATATACCAAAACTGATGTAAATAGTTCGCATAGCATTTTTAGAAAACTTCATAAAATAGGCTATTTTATCAAATTGTGTTGCGTCCAATATTCCATCGCAAGCAGGTGAAAAAACATTCACGTTTTCTGAAATTGAAATCCCAACATTACTCTGAGCCAATGCTCCTGCATCGTTCAATCCATCACCAATCATCATGACATTCTTTCCTTCTTTTTGAAGTTTTTCTAGATACTGTAATTTTTGATCTGGCTTTTGGTTAAAAACCAAAGTTGTATTGGCTGGAAGCATTTTTTCTAAAATTTTTCTCTCGCCATCATTGTCACCTGACAATACATATAAATCATATTCGTGAGATAATTTTTCAAACAATTGCTCTAAACCTTGTCTGTATTGATTATTAAAAACATAACTACCTTTATACTTGCCATCAATTTCAACGTGAACTTTTGTCTTCTTGTGTGTGTTCTCGGTCATGGTTTTTAAAAACTGTGATGAACCAAGTTTTACTTTTTTCCCATCAATTATTGCTTCAATTCCTTTACCTATAATTTCCTCAAAACTCTCAATTTCCAACTTCTCTTGATTTGGAATAAAATCATATAATCTTCTGCTAAGTGGATGATTTGAACCTCGCAAAACATTTTTCAATAATCTGAGCTCAGCGTTTTTCAATTCAATACCTTCATAAGTAATAGCTGTTTTTTTATTGGTTGTAATTGTTCCTGTTTTGTCAAAAACAATTGCATCAACTTTCGACAATTGCTCGATAACTAAAGCATTTTTGAGGTATAATTTTTTGTTCCCCATGATGCGGAGAACATTACCCAAAGTAAATGGAGCCGTAAGTGCCAATGCACATGGACAAGCAACGATGAGAATAGCTGTAAAAACATTGAAAGCTATGGTTACATCTATAAAAACCCAATATAAAAAAGAAACAATGGACAAAATCAACAATGCTGGTGTGAAATATCTACTTACCTTATCTGTTATCGATTTGTGCTTTTGCTCAACTTTTTTCTGAAAAACATCATTACTCCACAATTGAGTGAGATAACTTTGAGAAACAGAAAACAACACTTCCATTTCTATAATTTTTCCGAGTTGCTTACCTCCAGCAAAAAGTTTATCCCCCGATTTTTTTTCTATTGCAACAGCTTCACCTGTAACGAAACTATAATCTATAGAGGCTTTTTCAGAAATTAAAATTCCATCTACTGGCAATAATTCTTGATTTCTAATGAGTAATCTATCGCCTTTTTGGATATCATATACTTGAACAGGGATTTCTGTGCCATCACTTGCTATTTTTGTTACAGCTATTGGGAAATAGGATTTATAATCGCGTTCAAAAGAAAGAAAATCGTAGGTTTTTATTTGGAACAATCTTCCAAGTAGCATAAAGAAAATCAAACCCGCCATACTATCAAAAAAACCTTGACCATAATCAAAAATGATGTCAACAGTACTTCGAACAAACATTACAATAATTCCTAAGGCTATAGGAACATCAATATTGAGCAATCCTGCTTTAACACTTTTCCACGCAGAAACATAATATCCAGAAGCCGAATAAAAGAAAGTTGGCAATGACAATCCAAAGATTAACCATCTGAAAAACCCTCTGTACTGATTTATCCAATATTCATTTACTTCAAAATACTCGGGAAAAGAAAGTAACATAATGTTACCAAAACAGAAAAAAGCAACACCTATTTTATAGATTAAACTTCTATCAACTTTTTTCTTCGTTTCTCCATAGTTTTCTAAACTAATGTAAGGTTCATAACCTATAGAAGATAGAAGTTCAACGATACGTTTTAGTGAAGTTTCTTTTGGAGAAAAAGTAATTCTAACTTTCTTTTCACCAAAATTGACTGATGATGCTATTATCCCTTGTTGAAGTTTTTGTAAATTTTCCAAAATCCAAATACACGAACTACAGTGTATATGAGGAACATACAGTGAAACAATAGATGTTGTTTCTTCCTGAAAATCGAGAAGTTTTGCAACGATTTCTTCATTGTCTAAAAAATCATATTTGCCCTTTATATCTTGTGGCGTGGCTCCGGGCGAAGCCTGAAAATCATAGTAACACGTTAAATCATTTTGACTAAAAATTTCATACACTGTCTTGCAGCCGTTGCAACAAAATGCTTTTTCATCAAAAATTACCTCGTCTTTTTTTGGAATTTCATTACCACAATGGAAACATTTATCTGTGTCCATAAAATTGCTCATTTTACCCGTAACAAAAGTCACACTAAGATAATAATAAAAATATGATATTTGTCATACTTTAAATATCTTTGCGAAAGAAATATATTTCTATATGAGTAAATGTGAACAATGCATCGTGAGACAATTTAGTTCTATTAAAGCCTTAACAAAAGATGAACTTTTGATAATGGCTGAATGTAAAACTTCTTATACTATAAAGAAAGGTGAGCCTATTTTTGAAGAAGGCGAGAGCACCAATGGAGTATATTGTATAAAAGATGGTGTGTGCAAAATGACCAAATTGAGTGCAAATGGAAAAGACCAAATTGTAAAATTGGTTAAACCAGGAGAACTTCTAGGGCAACGTTCCATGATTAGTGAAGAACCTGCAAATCTTAGTGCTGTAGCATTGGAAGACATGGAAGTGTGTTTTGTTCCAAAGTCTGAAATCATGCAGTTTTTTAATGAAAACAATCAGTTTTCAATGCATTTAATGAAAACTATTTGCGGTGATTTGAAAGAAGCAGATGACCACATGGTTTCTATGGCACAAAAAAGTGTAAAAGAACGATTGGCAGAAACATTAATCTATTTGGAAGACAATTTCGGGAAAAACGAAGATGGTTCGCTTAGAATTCAACTTTCGCGTGAGGAATTGGCTGGAATGATTGGTACTGCTACAGAAAGTTGCATCAGGCTTCTATCTGAGTTGAACAAAAGCGAGCTTATCAGTCTAGACGGAAAAAAAATATCTATTCTTGATAAAGCAAAGTTGAAAAGAATATCTGCTTAATTTTTTTTCTCTTTTATAAACAAATAGTAAATAGGTAAACCTAAGAATACAATCAACAAACCTAATCCTGTATTTGTAGTTTGATAAACCAAAAGTGCTAAACAAATTAAACTTGTAAATACAATATATAAAGCTGGAATAATTGGATATCCAAAAGCTTTGTATGGTCGTTCGGTATTGGGTTCTTTTTTTCTTAGAATAAAAATTCCATAAATTGTTAATATGTAAAATAGTAATGAGGCAAAAGTAGCATAGGTCAATAAATCACCATATTTACCGGAAATACAAAGAATACATGCCCAAATACACTGAACCCAAAGCGCCTTTGCTGGAACATCATTTTTATTTAATTCTGCTGCTTTTTTGAAAAACAATCCGTCTTTTGCCATAGCATAAAATAATCTTCCGCCAGCCAAAACCAAACCTGTATTACACCCAAAAGTTGAAATCATTATCAATCCAGCCATTATAAAAACACCAATATTTCCAACGATCATATTGGCTGCTGCTGCACCTACTCTATCTTGGCTAGCAAACATAATTCCGCTTTCATATACACCAGAATTAGGAACACCTTTCATGGGAAGTAACGATAAATAAGCAATATTTGCCAAAATATAAACAACAGTAACTATTGTTGTTCCTAGAAAAAGACTTCTTGGGATATTCTTTTTTGGGTCTTTAATTTCACCTGCAATAAAGGTTACATTGTTCCATGCATCACTAGAAAAAAGTGAATTTATAATGGTTGCACCCATAACTCCAAGCAAGGCAAAACCCGATAACTTTGTTACAGAAATTGTTCCATCGCTATTCAATACTGTCTTTGAAGCATTCCACATATCAGAAAAATTATTGCTCAAAACATCGGTTTTCATCCCAATAAAAATTCCTAAAATGATTAGTGCAAATAATGCAAAAAGCTTGGCTGCAGTAAAAAACAATTGCAATGTTTTACCTGTTTTTACACCTTTTGTATTAATATAGGTAAGCAATATGATACTGCCAATGGCCATTAATTGTTTGTTTGTAAAAGTAAAACTTCCAAAACTCACTATTTTATTTTCTAGCATCGGGAGAAACACAGCCGTATAATTTGCAAAAGCTACTGCTACCGCAGCAATAACACCTGTTTGTATTACCGAAAATGCGGTCCAACCATACAGAAATGACACCAATTTGCCAAAAGCTCTTTCGATGTAAACAAATTGTCCGCCAGCATTGGGCATCATGCCTGCTAACTCACCATAACTCAACGCTGCAGACATGGTAAGCAATCCAGTAACGAACCATAGCACCAACAACCATCCTGCCGAACCAAGGTCACGAGCCATTGCAGAAGTTACAATAAAAATCCCAGAACCTATCATGGAACCAGCAACAACACTAGTTGCATCGATTAATCCTAATGAACGTTTTAATTCGTGTTTCGTTTCAGACATAGTTTACTTTTGGTGGTTAGATTTCAAATATAATTAAAGTTTTTTAGCTTCTTACCAAAAATGAGGATATTTGAAAATCAAAGATTTTATTACGGAAAGCTCTTGAAGTATTTCCTAGTTTAAGCTTCCCGTTAGCTGTTGCCTTTATTGTACGCAAACCATAGTCCCAATCCAGCGTTTAATTTTATTCCTCTTTGTTTTCTGGGTAACCATTTAATTTTAGTTACAAATTTTCTAATTTCATTATCGAAATATGGTATGAATTTATTGTTGTTTTTTTGTTCAAATTCTGTATCAATTGTTATGTCTTTAATTTCTCCATTTCGATAAAGTATAAATTCAACATTACTACGTCCAACATATCTTTTATGTTTAAAATCAAAATCTTTTGGATATTTAAAAGTTGAAAAAAAATCATTTTCTACATCTTTTCTTTGCGTTTCTATAGATTTAGCATTTGGATAAAAAATAGTTTCATCATATTCATCCATTGAATAAAAAACTTTATTAATGTTTTTATTCAAATATACTCTATCTGCTTTTGCTTCTAAACTATCAATAAAGCCTTTTTTAAATTTACTTTTTATTGTTTCATTCATAAAATCTACATAGCAATAACTTCTTCCTTTTCCGTGTCCAATACAAGATGCTAAAAATGGTTTGCAATCTATTCGATATGGTTTTAGTAATTTTTTTAACTCTTCTATATGTCTTCCATATGATGGTGACGAACTATATGAATAATAAACTAGGCTATCATTGTCTATTTTTTCTTGAGCTAGATCAATTTGTCTTAAACAACTTGTATCTTTTGTTGATATTTTGCCAATAATTGTTTTTAAACTGTCTGATTTAGAATTTCTATATTTTTCAATAAAAGTTTGAGGTTTTCTTTCGCAAGAAATAAAAATTAAAATTGACAAAATCAGAATTGTTTTATTCATGGAGCTTTTCTAATTTTTTTGAGGTAACAGCTAAAGGAAAACTCTTAACGTAGTTTCTAGCTCGAGCTTCGTCTAGCTAAAATATGAAATAACTTAAAGCAAATAATATCAACGTAATGAAGTAAATGAATATTGCTTAAAACTGCTATTAGCACCTGTATTTTTAGTTGTCCTCAATAATTTTTAGTGCAGATATTTCTATTTTTGGTGATTTCAGATACAGATGTAATTGTCCATTCGGCTCTTTATCAATTCTTATGTCAAAATTGTCATTATATATTTTTATTGATGATTCAATTTTTAAATTATTCTTTCCATCAGTTTCTATTACTTTCCACTTTGCTTTATTGTCTCCTTCGTAGTAAATTGAGCCATGAATAAAGGCTGAGTTATCTTTACACTTAAAAGAAATAGTATTTACATTTAAAAACTTTTCAAAAGATTTACCGTTGACATTCATTTTGTCGATTGCCCAAACTCCACATAGTTGTCTAGGATTTTCTTTTTCACATGAATAAAGTAATATTAATAGTAATAACAGTGTAGAATAAAATCCATTTCTTTTTTCTTTTATAAGATGATAATACATTAAGTAATATAATTTACAGTTGTTAAAGATATGGCTGTCAACAGAAAACTCTCGTTGTAGTTTCACGTTGTGGCTTCGTTTTGCTAAAATACGAAATATTTTGTAGTAAAAAGAAAGAAGAGAGTAATGCTTGAGACTTTCACGCCACAAGTCAAAACCGCTTCGCATCGTTTTGGTGCTTGACGAAGTAGCGGCAACTCAAGAAAAAATATGATAGAAAATCTAAAACAGAAAAGCCTGCTATTGTGTAAAACGGATTTTGGCCATCATCATAAAAAAACCGCTCTAAAAAGGAAAATTTCAAAATAAAAATTGTATCTTTGAAACATGGCAATTAGAAGAATTTCATCAAATAGAAATGGTATCGTCGTAAAAAAATTACGCGAACAAAAACTTCGTGCAGGTCTTCCATTTATGATAAATGTAAAGGAACTTGCCTCAAATCAGTGCTATTTAGAATATCCAAATGGTGTAATTAAATTAGTATCAATTATTTCATCAAGTAGAGATATTAACGTAGTTGCAGAACTAAATACCTCTGAAGCAAATAATTTGAGAAAACGCCTTAATCTTTCTTAATAATCCATGCCTGTTTTAATAATCATTACTGGTTCCAATGGCGCTGGAAAGTCTTCTATTGGTCCAGACTATATTCCAAGTAAATTAAGAGATTCCATATTTGATGGTGATAAACTATTTATGGAAAAAAAGAGTGAGATTTGGGCAAGTGGAGTAAGGTCACATAAAGAATGTAGGAATCAAGCATTTGAAATAGTTGTTGAAACATTTGAAAAATTAGTAGAAGATTCTATTAATAACAATACTGATTTCGTTTATGAAGGACATTTTACAAATGAAGCCACTTGGGATGTTCCAAAAAAATTTAAAGCTGCTGGTTATAAAATTCATTTAATATTTTTTGGTCTTACTGATACAGCTTTATCAGAAACACGAGTCATTGGTCGTGCAAATGAAGGAGGTCATTATGTTGACCCATTTACGGTACAATCAAATTTCTACGGAAATCTTGAAAAAGTAGATAAATATTATTCTCTTTTTGATAGTGTTAGAATATTTGACACTTCTGGTATTGAGCATATAGAATTGGTAAAACTTAAAGATGGAGTTCCATATTCTGCCATACCTTCAAAAGAATTACCAAATTGGTTTACGGAAAATTTGAAAGAAATTTGCAAAGGAATAATTGACGCTGAAGGAAATGACGTCGCCTAACAGCAGTTTATTGAGAATTTATATATATTGTTTTGCTTCCCCAATTACCATGTCCGCCTCTTACTCTAGCCACAATTTTATATTCCGAAGAATTTTCAACTACGAAACTTTGGGTTATAATATAGTCAAATGCAAACTCATCATCACTGAAATTAACTATCGTATCATTTTCATGAATCACATATAGTTCTTCATTCATTATAGAATCTCCATCATCAGAAATTTTAACTTTGACTTCAACTATTTGACCCGTGTTAAAATTTTGACTATTAGTTGGAGTAAGTATAGTAATTCCTGGAACATCATTATCACTGCACGAGCAAACAGTAAACAAAATCAGAAAGAAATATACAATAAGTAGTTTATTCATAGCACAGAGTTGAATAAATTACAGCTAACGGAAATCTCTTTATATAGTTCCTCGTTCGAGCTTCGTTTTGCTAAAATATGAAATATTTTGCAGTAAAATGAAAGAATAGAGAACGAGAACAATTAATGCTTGAAACTATCAACCGTAAGTCAAAATCGCTTCGCTTCTTCCCAAAAATTTGGGGTATTTGAAAATCAAAGATTTTCTAATTTCTATTTTTTGGGAGTCGCTTCGCTTCTTCCCAAAAATTTAGGGCATTTGAAAATCAAAGATTTTCTAATTTCTATTTTTTGGGAGTCGCTTCGCTTCTTCCCAAAAAACATCCATTTCCGCTAAAGTCATATCAGCTAATGATTTTCCGAGTTCTTTGGCTTTGCTTTCGAGATACATAAATCGCTTCATAAACTTTTTATTCGTTCGCTCCAATGCATCTTCTGGGTTTACTTTTAGAAAACGTGCATAGTTTATCATCGAAAATAACACATCGCCAAATTCTGCTTCTATTTTTTCTTGATTACCACTATTCACTTCTACTTGGAGTTCGTTTAGTTCTTCTTGCACTTTGTCCCAAACTTGGTGTGGTTCTTCCCAGTCAAATCCAACGCCTTTTACTTTGTCTTGAATTCTACTTGCTTTTACTAATGCTGGTAAACTTTTTGGCACACCTTCGAGCACTGATTTTTTTCCTTCTTTTAGTTTTAGTTTTTCCCAATTTTGCTTTACCTCATCTTCATTGGCAACAATTACATCTCCATATATATGCGGATGTCTATCAATCAATTTATCACAAATACTATTGGCAACATCAGCAATATCAAAGTCATTGGTTTCGCTACCAATTTTTGCATAAAAAACAATATGAAGTAATAAATCTCCAAGCTCTTTTTTAATTTCTTGCAAGTCATTATCAAGAATAGCATCGCCTAGTTCATAGGTTTCTTCAATGGTTAAATGGCGAAGGCTTTCGAGGGTTTGTTTTTTATCCCAAGGACATTTTTCTCTCAAATCATCCATGATATCGAGTAAACGATTGAAAGCTTCTAGTTGTTGTTGACGGTTATTCATATCTGAACTGGTTTTTGTAAAAATAAAAAATCCTACTTCTGTTTTTAGAAATAGGATTTATAGTTTTAAAAAAGTAATTAACTATTCTTCTTTTTTAGTAGATTTTTTTGTTGTTGCTTTTTTTGCCTTTACTTCTTCAACAACTTGCTCTTTTATACTTTCAGCATTCTCCACTTTTGGTTCATCTTTTGAAACCATTCCTTTGGCTTGAAGAATATTGTACCAATTCAATAATTTTTTAATATCCGAAGCATAAACTCTATCTTCATCATAATCTGGAAGAATTTCTTTGAAGTAGGCAATTAGCTTAGAGTTGTCTTCTTTGTGCGAAATAGCAGCACCTTCATTTTCTTTAACAGCAATAGCGCGCATGATCTCAACAAGTGGTTTTTCTTCACTGTATGTGTACATAGAAATTTCTGAAAGCAAACTCACGTTGCTTCTCATGCCTACAGTTATTTTTTTTCCGTCCAATAAAGATTCTGCGACAAATCCTGAACGAGTTTGTATTTTTAATTCAAATAATCCTGGTTTCCCAGCAATGGCTAAAATTTTGTCTAATTTCATTTTATTTTTTTAATATTCAAAAGTATAATTATCTTCCTTTTTTGTTTGCAAATTTCATTCTATAATCAGGAAATGCTTTTCCGTCCATGATGTTTTGCAATTTCTTTTTTATCAATGTTTTCTTCAATGTAGAAATTCTATCTGTAAAAAGAACTCCTTCTATATGATCATATTCATGTTGAATAACACGAGCTATTAATCCGTCGTAAACTTCTGTTTTTTTATTAAAATCTTCATCAAAATACTCGATAGTAATTTTTTCTTTTCTAAAAACATCTTCACGAACATCTGGAATACTCAAGCAACCTTCATTAAAACTCCATTCTTCGCCTTCTTCTTTCAACATTTTGGCATTAATAAACGTTTTTTTGAAACCTTTGAGTTGCAATTGCTCCTCTTTTGACAACTCATCATTATCTCTAAACGGTTCTGTATCTACAATAAAAAGCCTGATTGCCAAACCTACTTGTGGCGCAGCCAATCCAACTCCATAAGCATTATACATGGTATCATACATGTTGGCGATTACTTCTTTCAGATTGGGATAATCTGGAGTAATTTCTTCTCCAACTTTTCTCAAAACTGGTTCGCCATAACCGTATATAGGTGTTATCATTTTCAAAAAATTTTGGCAAAAGTAAAAAAATTAAATCATTTTTCTACTCAAATAATCTTGAAGCATGATTGTAGCTGCAATTTCGTCAACCAATGCTTTGTTTTGACGTTGTTTTTTTTTCAAACCGCTATCAATCATCGTTTGAAATGCCATTTTTGAAGTAAAACGCTCATCAACTCTTTCTACTTTAATTTCAGGGAAAATTGCTTTGAAATCATCCACAAACTTTTCTATGATTGGCGCACTTTGAGAAGGTTGACCATTCATTTGCTTTGGTTCACCAATAAGTACTTTTGCCACATTTTCTTTAGAAAAATAGTCTTTCAAGAAAACCATCAACTCACTTGATGGTATTGTTGTTAATCCAGAAGCAATAATTTGAAGTTCATCCGTTACAGCAAGACCTGTTCGTTTTATTCCATAATCGATAGAGAGAATTCTTGGCATTTATTTTTCAATTAGTTTTACTTGGATTGCTGCTCCATTTAAGTGATCTATTTTCATTATAAAATCAGCTGAAGAGTCTGAAGCTAACAACCCACCAAGTATTCCAAAAAAAGCACTAGCAAGAACTACAGTACCAGTTTTGGCTGTTACTTTTGCTCTTCCAATAAAATAGAAATCATCATCTTTAAATTCAACTGGTATAAATTTATCATTATTATTTACATAGACTTTTCCTTCATCAACTAGTGCAAAAAGGTCATTATTATTTATTTCAAATTCAGAATTGTTGGCTCTAATCCATAAAATTTTGGTAATTTGATTTTTTTTGTTCTTGATAATTTTAATATCCTTAATACTTGGTTTTTGATTTTTGAAATTATCAAAAGTCATATATACACCATTTTCAAAATTTGCTGTATTGTATGCTGGGATTTTTCTTTTCTCAAGTGAAGAAATTTTTAGAATATTATCAAAGGAGTAATATTCCCCTTGCACATCAGAAACCAAACTAGAAGTAATAAAATCAATAAGCTTTTGGGAGCCATTTTTTATGTTTTTTTTCGTCACATCCATCGCATTCACTTCAAAAACTTTGTCTATAAAATCAATCTTCATGTAAACACTATCCTTTTTTGAAAATAAATCCGCTCTTAAATAACAATAACCTGTTTCACTAAACGCTTCTGTAACTTCTGCAAACTTAAAATCCCTAATATTTAAAAGTAATTCTCCATTTCCCGTTTTATCGAGTATGAGATTATCAAAAACTTTTTCAATTTGCTTTTTTATACTTTCTGTAGGTTTTAATAGCGCTTTTTTGTTAAAGGCACCTTTTTGAATTATTCCAACATTAGTAGTATCAATTCTTGAATCTATAACAGTAATTTTTGAAAACTTACTTGCAACTTTTTGCTCAGGATTCGATAAAACAAAATCTTCAACAAGTTTTTGAGCAAAAACTGAATTTATACTAAGAGTAAAGATTAAATAAAATAAAATTTTAGATTTCATTAAATGACCATTTTTTTTAATTAAACTCAAATTTAGACATTTTATTAAATATAAATTCACAAAATTGATTCTATATTTACAAAAAAATTCTGAGAACATGACCCATTTACAATCCATTATAGAGAACGCTTGGCAAAACCGCGAATTATTAAAAGAAGAAGCTACACAAAACGCCATTAGAGAAGTGGTAAACTTACTCGATATGGGAACACTTCGAGTGGCTGAACCAACTTCATCTGGCTGGCAAGTAAACGAATGGGTAAAAAAAGCGGTAGTGATGTATTTCCCTATACAAAAAATGGAAACTTTTGAGGTAGGAATTTTTGAATATCATGATAAAATTCCGTTGAAAAGAGGTTATGCCGAAAAAGGCATTCGAGTTGTTCCTCATGCTGTTGCTCGTCATGGTGCCTATATTTCTAAAGGCGTAATTATGATGCCAAGTTATGTGAATATTGGTGCTTATGTAGATGAAGGAACAATGGTTGATACTTGGGCAACTGTAGGTAGTTGTGCTCAAATTGGTAAAGATGTTCATCTTTCTGGTGGCGTTGGAATTGGTGGTGTTCTAGAACCATTGCAAGCTGCGCCAGTCATTATTGAAGATGGTGCGTTCATTGGTTCACGCTGTATTGTGGTTGAAGGTGTTAGAGTTGAAAAAGAAGCGGTTCTTGGTGCCAATGTTTGTTTAACTGCTTCAACAAAAATTATTGATGTTACAGGAAATGAGCCAAAAGAATATAAAGGATTTGTTCCTGCAAGATCCGTTGTAATTCCTGGAAGTTATACTAAAAAATTTGCTGCTGGAGAATATCAAGTTCCATGTGCATTAATCATTGGACAAAGAAAACCATCAACCGATTTAAAAACTTCTCTTAATGATGCTTTGAGAGAATATGATGTAGCGGTTTAAACGTTTTTATCTGTAAATTATGAAATTAAAAGAGTATCCTATTTCGTTCATCAACACGTTAAAACTGCTTTCAATACCCGTTGAAAAGCTAAACGATAATAAGAACTCTATTCCGGTTATTGTATCGTTAACCACAATTGCTTCCCGATTAAACAAAGTGCATATAACTTTGAGAAGCGTCATGAGTCAGACTGTTAAACCTGAAAAGATTATTTTGTGGATAAATGAAAATGATAGCGATAAAATCCCGCCAACTTTGTCAAAATTAACAGGCACATTATTGGAAATAAAATTTACACCATACCGAAGTTCACACAAAAAACTAATTCCAACATTAGAACTATTCCCGAATAAAACTATAGTTACTTGTGATGATGATTTGATTTATGAAAAAAAATGGTTGGAAAAACTTTATGAAACCCATTTGAAGTTTCCAAATGACATAGTATGCAACAAAGCTCGTCGTATTGGCTTAAATGACCAGAATGAATTGTTAGACTATTCGCAATGGAAATACAATTCTGAAAATGATTTTAGAAGAAATTTGGCAATTGGTGAAGGAGGAATTTTATATCCGCCAAATGCATTGAATAAGCAAGTTACTGATTATGAATTAGCGCTAAGATTAACCCCAAATGCCGATGATTTATGGTTTAAAGCAATGGCTTTGCTTAACGATACTAACGTTAGATTAGCTGATAATCCTTCGAAAGTTTTTATACCAATTCCTGGAACGCAAAAAATTTCTTTAAAAAAGATAAACGTTTCGCAAAACAAAAATGTTTTACAACTTCAAAATCTAATAGACTATTTTGATTTAAAAATTAATTAGAATCAATTCCTATTGGAGTTTTTATCACTTTATTTTTTCGCGTGTTTTCTCGAATAGCATAATTCTTTTTCCAAGTTTCTTCATTTACATAACCACGTTTATGGTCCAAATGAACACAAATGGCCGAATATCTGATTTGTTTAGATTTTAATCCTTTATTAAAAAGTCGTTCTCCAAGTTCTCTATCTTGTCCGCCGTATTGCATTTCTTGATTAAAACCATTAACCTCAACCAAATCTTTTTTCCATCCAGAGGAATTATGTCCGTTCCATGAAGCATTTGTGGGTGTAATAAAATTAAGGAATTTTGATAAAAACCCTTTAGCAGTAAATTTTATATTCTTGTAACTATTTGGTAATCCATTAGCTGTTAACCATTTCAAATCAAAACATCTTTGGTTTACAATATCATCTTTAGAAATCAGTTCTGATATTGACATAGGCAATTTAAAATATCCGCCAGATAAAAAATATCCTTGTTCTCTATAATCGATGTGTGTTTGTACAAAATCTTTTCTCGGAATGCAATCGCCATCAGTAAAAATAAGATAATCAGAGTTAGAAGCAATAATTGCTTTGTTCAATATTTGCGATTTCTGAAAACCATTATCTTCCTGCCACACATGCACTATTGGGATATCAATTTCTGCTCTCAATTTATCAATAAGATTTTTTGTAGCTTCTCTTGATCCATCATCAGCAATTATTATTTCAAAATCTTTATAGGTTTGTACACTAAAGCCTATGATGACTTTTTCGAGCCATTTTTCTGAATTATAAGTACTAAAAATTACTGATGCTTGCATAGTCTCTTTTTATTTGTTGCAAAAATACTCTTTTTAATGTTTGTCAATACCATTTTCAATGTAAGTGATATGGTGCTTTTTGTTATAGTTTCTAACAGAATTGTTGAATGCAATTTTTTCCTGATTGACATAGCTTCTAGAATGGTCAAGATGCAGACAAATTGCTGAATATCTAATTTGCTTTGACAATAATCCAAAATTGAATAATCTTTCTCCCATTTCGCGGTCTTCACCACCATATTCTAATAGTTCATTAAATCCATTTATTGCCAAAATATCTTTCTTGAAACCTGACGAATTATGTCCATTCCAAGAACGTTTTGTGGGTGTAACCCAATTCATAAATGAGGCAAAATATTTATTCTTCACCAATTTTGTAATCTTAAAATTCATTTTTAGCCCTTTACTTTTGAGCCAAAACACATTGAAACAATTTTGATTAGAAATATCATTATCCTCTATAATTTTGGAAATAGTCATAGGCAATTTGAAATAACCGCCCGAGAGGAAATAGCCTTCTTCTTTATTCTTCAAATGCATTGCTACAAAGTCTTTGCGAGGAATGCAATCACCGTCAGTAAAAAGAAGATATTCTGTTTTTGAAGCAATTACAGCCAAATTGAGAATTCTACATTTTCTAAAACCTAAGTCTTCGTGCCAAATGTGTTGGATTTCATTTTCAAATTTATCTCTAAAAAAATCTACAACTTGCTTTGTCTTTTCGCTGGAACCATCATCGGCTATTATTATTTCAAAATCTTTTTCAGTTTGAGCAGCATAGCCAAGTAAAACTTTGCGCAACCATTCCTCTGAATTATATGTTGAAATAATAATGGACAACTTCATATCATACAAACATAAAGAATAAATCAGATTTTTGACAAATGTTTAATCTTACTTTTTTGAGAAATTAAAAAAATATATTTTTACAAAAAAATTACAATGTTTGACCATTATCTTATTACTCGGTTTAATCTCAGAGCTTCTTTTTGGAACACTACCAAAAACAATGAAAAGCTACTCACTGATGAATGGATGGAAAATAGAATGTGGTTATTTGAAAATTTTTGCTTCCCAACGGTAGTTTCCCAAAGTAATAAGAATTTTAAATGGTTACTCTTTTTTGATGAAAACACAAAGGAAATTTACAAAAATAGAATTGAGAAATTAGTTGAAAATCATCCTCACTTTGTTGTTTTATATATTAACGGAATGGATGCGTTTTATGGAGAATTGACAGGTTATATTAAGAAAAATTCAAGCGAAAAACCCTATCTAATTACTTCTAGAATAGATAATGATGATAGTATTCACAAGGATTTTATTGACGAAATTCAAAAACAATTCAAGCAACAAGATTTTTGTGCTATCGATTTTATTGCTGGTTATTCTATTCAAATAGAGCCACAATTTATATTGGGTAAAAAAGAACAATTATTCAATCCGTTTATTAGCCTGATTGAAAAAAATGAAAACCCCGAAACAGCTTTGAATAAAGACCATAGAATGTGGAAAAAAGAAAAGAGAGTTTTGCAAATCTCCAACAAAAGACTTTGGCTTTCTATCATTCATCATAAAAATAAAATAAACAAATTTGATGGTTATGGTAATGTAAATTGGTCTGATTTGAAAAATGATTTTACACTTTCCAATGAAGTCAATACGCTATTAGAGCAAAAATTAATCCCTTTTAGTCAATGGCGTTTTCTAAGTTTGAAAAACTTTTTTATCCAAAAATTTGAAATAAACTTCAAATTATTTAAAAGAGCTTTGGGAGTTTACAATTCATAATTTTTTTGTTTATGCAAGTCAATAACAAGTGGCAAAATTTCCTAAAAGAACTCAGTAATCTGTTATTTTTTTGGTTCTACAGTGTCATTTTCTTTTTTGTTTTTAGGCTAGTTTTTATCGCTTTTTTTCATAAAAAAATTACAACACAATTTGAATTTTCGGAATATTTCAATGTATTCCTGATGGGCTTTCGATTTGATTGTACTGCAATTGCCTATTTTTTACTTCTTCCTACAATTGCCTTGTTATCATTGAGTTATTTCAATCATTTTAAAGTAATAAAGTCCATCAGAAAAATTCATCAATTCCTTTTTGTAGTTCTTTCTAGTATTATATGCGTTGTAACAATCAATTATTTTAAGGAATATGATGACCAATTCAACAACTTTATGTTTTTGGCATTATACGATGACCAAAAAGCAGTTTTACAAACCATTCTTGACTATTATCATCCGTTTCTAAATGGTTTTATTTTAATACTTTCAATCCTAATTGGGTTATTCATTTTTAAAAAATTCGAGAATAAAACATTAATTTACAGAACATTAAATTCCATTGATTTCAAGTTTAAAAAGCCAACATTTATAATTGTCTTTTTATTATTATTTGTAGCTGGAATAAGAGGTTCATTTTCATCAATCCCTGTTTTACGTCAATATTCGGGTGTTTCAAAAGATGAGTTTTTGAATAAAACAATTATCAATCCTTACCGTTCGCTAAAATATGCCATCAGTGATTTCAACAGAGTAAATTTATTAAACTCTAAAAATCCATTTCTTTCAGAAAAAGAATTTAATAAACTTTACCCCTATTCAAAAGTTACAGATGCCTTGCATCACAAAGCCAAAGGAACCAAAATAGAAAAGCCAAAACAGATTTTCTTGGTTGTAATGGAAAGCTACGACTCATGGCCTTTGATGGATAAATACAAAGATTTTCACCTAGCCGATAATTTAAAAGATATTGCATCACGCGGCACTCATTTCTATAACTTTTTACCATCGGGTAATACAACAATAGATTCGTTTGGCGCTATTATGACAAATGTTCCCAACTGCGGCATCAATCTCAGTCATATTGGAACCGTAAACGAGCCATTTATTACATCTATTTTTTCACAATTTAAGAAATTAGGCTATCAAACTAATTTTTATTACGGCGGATATTTATCATGGGAAAACATAGGTGAATTATCAAAATATCAAGGAGTTGACAGAATTTTTTCTGGTGTAGATGGTGGTGGAAAAACAGATACTGGTGGTTGGGGAATTGAAGATGAAAAACTTTTTAACCTTGTCATGAAAAACACTGACAAAGAAAAATATACTTTCAACTTAATTCTAACAACGAGTTATCATGCGCCTTATAGTGTCGATCTTGAAGCCAAAGGTTTTCCATATAAATCTACCGATGATTTTCCTGCGGAGGCAAAAAAATATTTTGATGGCTCAATGAATATTAAAGAACTAGGACATCTGTGGTATGGAGATAAAGCCATTGGAGATTTTGTAAAAATTGCCGAAAAAAAATACAGTAAAAGTATTTTTTGTTTTACTGGCGATCATTTTGGCAGAAAATTTATCAATAGCAAACCTACTCTTTATGAGAAATCTTCGGTAGCATTCATTATGTATGGGAAAAATATTCCTATCCAAAAAAATGATAATCCTGGAAGTCATATAGACATTATGCCTACTCTGTTTGAACTCATTGCTCCAAAAGATTTTGAGTATTACAGTTTCGGGAAATCAATGTTTGATGATAAAGATTTTGGGCTTGGTTACCAAAAAATGATTTCAAAAAAAGAATTGAATTGCTTCCCTAACGACAAAAAACCTGAAACTTTCATCATGGATGCATCGAAAAAGAGTTTTGATAAGTCCTTGAAGAAAGAACATGACAAAATTATGGCTTTGGCTTGGTATTATACCATGAAAGGAAATAATCTGAAAAAGAAAAAATAGTTTACAGCCTACGATGTTTCCATCTTTTATGTGTCCAGAGGTAAAACTCTGGTGCTTCGTGGATTTGTTTTTCTACTTTTCGAAGAAAAGTTTCTGTAATTTGATAGTCGGGAACAGTATTAACATCATCAGAAATCAGCTCAATATCAGCTTCATAAAAACCTCTTTTTACTTTTTTTACTTTTAAAAACACAACATTCATATTGTATTTTTTTGAAAGTACTTCGGCACCAACATAAACTGGAACTTCTATCCCCATAAATTTGCTCCAGTAAGTTTGAGGTTTCACTTGTGGCGATTGGTCGCTTGCAAAACCATAGATAGCATGATTTCCTTTTCTTTCATTTTGTTCTATAACACCTCTAGTTTCTTTTGTAGTAATCAAGTAAGCCTTGAATCGAGAGCGAATTTTTTTGACCAGTTTGTCAAAATAAGGATTATTAATCTTTTTATATATCGCAAATCCTTGAAAAGAAACACGTCCATTCATTGAAACAACCCATTCATAACTAGCATAATGAGCACACATTAGGGCAACGCTTTTATTCTTTTTTTCAATCTCCAAAAATTCATCAAGGTTCTTGATAACAAATCTCCTTTCAATCTCTTTAATTGAAATCGTCATGGTTTTTATCATTTCCAAGAACATGTCACACAAATGCTTGTATGATTTTTTTTCAATAATCAATCGTTCCTTTTCAGAAAGATGCGGCAAAGCCATTGCAATATTTGCTCTAACAACTTTTTTTCTATAACCTATTATGTAATAAATTAGAACATAAACAAAATCAGAAAAAATATAAAGCAATCTAAATGGAAGTATAGAAATCAGGAAAAGAATAGGGTATATAAGTATAAAAGCTATAAAAGACATTTAATATTTTTTTTTGCAAATATAACTATTTCCTAAGTTGAATTGGATTACTATATCTTTGCAAAAAAAACTCTATGGAAATTAATCAAGAAGTTTATAAAGCTTTTGAAATAATTCAAAATGGTGGAATAATTTTATATCCAACTGATACCGTTTGGGGAATTGGATGCGATGCTACAAATGCTGAAGCTGTTAAAAAAATTTATGCTCTAAAACAGCGTGAAGAAAGCAAAAGCATGATTGTATTGATGAATGGTGAAAAAATGATGTATAATGTCTTCAAAGAAATCCCTGAAGTGGCTTGGCAAATTCTCGATTTATCAGAAAAACCTACAACACTAATTCTTGATAATCCAAAAAACATCGCTCCAAATATTATTGCTGATGATAACACACTCGGTGTCCGATTGGTCAAAGAACCTTTTTGCTTCAAACTGATGGAACGAATGAAAAAACCATTGGTATCGACATCTGCAAACATTTCGGGTATGCCAACGCCAAAATCTTTCAAAGAAATTTCTCCCGAAATTTTAAATGGTGTGGACTATGTAGTAAATTTGCAGCACGAAAAAATTTGTGACAAACCATCAACGATTATCAAACTAACAAATGATAATCAGGTGAAAATTATTCGCAAATAGTTTATCGTACCTTTTGTCATTCCGAGGAACGAGGAATCTTTATCGCAAACTTTATGAGATTCCTCGTTCCTCGGAATGACAAAAATGAAAAAGAAAAAATGAAATACGAAACAGCTTTAGAGAATCCTATATTCAAAATCATTACACAGGCTAGCCAAGAACTTGGTTTGGAAAGTTTTGTTATTGGTGGTTTTGTTAGAGATTATTTATTGCAAAGAGATTTCAAAAAAGATATTGACATTGTAGCTGTTGGTTCTGGAATTGATTTAGCATTAAAAGTATCAGATTTATTACCCAATAAACCAAAGGTTCAAGTTTTTAAAAACTATGGCACAGCTATGCTTCGCTACAAAGATATTGATATCGAATTTGTAGGTGCTAGAAAAGAAAGCTACAACTTTGAAAGCAGAAATCCAATTGTGGAAAATGGTTCACTGAAAGACGATCAAGAAAGAAGAGATTTCACTATCAATGCAATGGCTTTTTCTTTGAACGAAAATAATTTTGGACAACTTGTTGATCCTTTCAACGGAATAAATGATTTAGAGCTCAAAATCATTAGAACTCCATTAAATCCTGATATTACCTATTCTGATGATCCTTTGCGAATGATGCGCGCAATTCGATTTGCAAGTCAACTCGATTTTGAAATAGAAAATGAATCGCTAGAAGCAATAAAACGAAATGCAGAACGAATTAGAATTATATCTGGTGAAAGAATTGTTGATGAACTCAATAAAATTTTAGAAACAAAAAAACCTTCCATAGGGTTTTTGCATTTATATAAAACAGGATTGCTAGATATTATTCTACCTGAATTGACCGCTTTGAACAATGTGGAAGAAATTGAAGGACAAACCCATAAGAATAATTTCTACCATACATTGGAAGTAGTTGATAATATTAGCAAAAACACAAATGATGTTTGGCTTCGTTGGGCTGCGTTATTACATGATATTGGCAAAGCTCCAACAAAAAAATTCAATAAAAAACAAGGTTGGACATTTCATGGACATGAATTTCTAGGAGGAAAAATGGTTAAGAAAATCTTTGAAAGGTTGCACATGCCATTAAATCACAAATTAAAATTTGTTCAAAAAATGGTGATAATGAGTTCTCGTCCAATAATTTTAGCAGATGATATTGTTACCGATTCCGCTGTTAGAAGATTGGTTTTTGATGCTGGTGAAGATGTCGATAACTTAATGACACTATGCGAAGCTGACATTACAACCAAAAACCCAAAAAAGTTTGAAAAATATCATAAAAACTTTGAATTAGTAAGAAAAAAAATTGTTGAAGTAGAAGAACGTGACCGAGTTCGAAATTTTCAACCTCCAATATCTGGTGAGGAAATCATGTCGCTTTTTGGGCTTAAACCTTCGAGAGAAATTGGCGTTTTGAAAGAAGCTGTGAAAGAAGCAATTCTCGAAGGTGAAATACAAAATGAATATCAAGCTGCTTTAGATTTTGTTTTACAAAAAGCTAAAAAAATGGGATTGAATACGATTTAATGATTATGAATAAATTGTCATTTCGAGCGCAGTCGAGAAATCACATAAGTTATAAACAATTATGAGATTCTTCACTTCGTTCAGAATGACAAGAATGATTAAATACTGATTAAAAAAATTGCAAACACATCGAAGATGTTCAACATGGGTGTTACATCTTCCTTAATTAAAAATATTTTGTAGAGATGAAAAAAGACAATCGACCTGTAATTTATTGGTTACTTTCTGGATGCATTTTAGTTTTTGTCATGGTTGTTGTTGGTGGAATTACTAGATTAACAGGTTCTGGACTTTCTATGACCGATTGGCATCTAGTAACCGATACATTTCCACCTATGAATGAAACAGCTTGGAACCAAGCATTTGAAGAATATAAAAAATTTCCTGAGTATCAAAAAATCAATAGTCATTTCACAATTGATGATTACAAATTCATTTATTTCTGGGAATGGTTTCATCGTTTCATAGCTAGAATTTTAGGTTTTGTTTTCATTATTCCTTTTATCTATTTTTTGATAAAAAAGAAACTCGATAATGAAACATTAAAAAAATGCTTTATTCTACTAGG
>Ga0116175_1000242_pt1 | contig 41490 bp, 63 predicted proteins | sample AD_UKC125_MetaG_FD_89802 | JGI IMG/M metagenome (GOLD analysis project Ga0116175, IMG submission 89802) | Active sludge microbial communities of municipal wastewater-treating anaerobic digesters from USA - AD_UKC125_MetaG | ecosystem: Engineered > Bioreactor > Anaerobic > Digestate | place: USA... | reverse complement strand
ATTAATGAGAAGACAGATAAGAGGTGATGTGATATTTCCTTTCCTTGTTTGTGGCAAAGTAGATAAAATTCATAAAGATATGTTTAAATTACATGCAAGAGCATTAGGAGCTAAAAGAATGATTTATTATAAAAGTAAGCTTCATAAATTTTATACAGTGGAGGTGTAATTATGGGAGGAATAGGAAGAAGCATAGTTTCATCAATAGGTAGCATTGTTTCTGGTGTAGCAGGAGTGCTTAATGTATTTAATCCACCAAAAATAAAAATACCTAAAGTAGAGATACCTCAAGAGGATTTAAGTAGAATTAACTCTGCTATTGAGGCAAACAAAGGATTATCTGATGCGGCTAGGGCAAATGTTCAGCAAGCACTTGAGATGTATCAGGAAGGGAAACTAACTCCACAGTATCAGGCAATGCTTGATGAATGGTGGAACAAGCAATCAACTGCACTTGCTCAAAGATTAGCGGCAATGGGACTATCTAACTCAACTATAGCCCAAACAGCATATAAAGAGTTAAGCACTTCTTATTTAACTAATATGGGAAATCTTTTGCAGAAGCAGTTATCAGATGCTCTGTCTATGGCAGGGTTAGCAGATAATTATAAAAATAGTTTAATGCAAAAAGCTCAATTACAACTTCAAGGGAAAATGGCAGAAGCTAACGCATATATGCAAGCTCAAATGTATTCAGCACTTATGGGGCAATCAGCAGGACAAGCTTTTGGTAATTTATCTTCAGCATTTGGCAATCTTGGTAATTTAGGGCAACAACATAAACCAACCACAACTACACCAACAACTACGCCTACTACTCAACCAGCTGGAATTGTTCAACCAAAACAGTCAGATTTTAGTGGCTCTACCTGGTTATAAGGAGGTAAAATATGGGTGGAAAAAAGAAAAAGAAAAAACCTTGGATAAATAAGTTTACAAAGCAAATACAGTCAAAACCACCAGCAGATATTAGCCCTTTTATATCTACTGTGCAGTCTAAATTTGAAGAAAATATACAATCAATAACTCAAGATGTAGGTGCAGAAATAGCAAAAAGAACTCAAGCATTGCAAACTGAGCAAGAAAATAGGTTACAGCTTTTGCAAAATGCTTTACTGAATGCTATTGGTAGTTTGCAATATAATCCTTATGCAGAAAGAACTAAACAAGCGTTTCAAACTGAATTACAAAGACAAACAGAGCCATTAAAACAAGCAGAAGCAGAAGCTGTCCAGTCATTAAAAGAAGGACAATCACAGGCTATCTCTCAATATTCAGCAATTACTCCTGGTGTATCTAAAGCTTTAAGAATGACTGGTGCTTATCAATGGGCACAGAAAAATCCAACAAGCAGGAAAGCAAAAGATATAACAAAATACTATGGAGAGGCATACAAAAGTGGTATGCAGTTTATAAATCAAACAAGGGATTTTCTTAAAGATTTAGGTTTTCAAGATAATGAAATAGAAGAAGCTATAAAGCCTTATACTTCTTTAATAGAAGAAGGATATAGAATGTTGTGAGAAAAGGAGGATTAAAATGGGCGGAGATAAAGCAAAAACAATAGATTTAGGTATCAGGAATATGATGCAAGGTGCAGGGTTCAAAGGAGTTACACCATCCCCTTATGTTAGCACTCCACCTAACACTGCTAATTTACCTTCAGGAACTAATATGCCTTCTGCTGGACTTTCAGAAGAAGAAGGAATGATGAGACAAAGAGCATATTATTTGACTGGAGATACAAGATTTATTATACCAGAGTATAACGAAGAAGTAAATGCAGAACTTGCAAGAATAATGAGTAACATTGAAAGCAAGAAAGGAAAACAGCCAGAAGTATCTATAACCACAAAAGAAAAAGTATCTGTTAAAGCACCATCTTCTTCTGGTATTGGTGATAAATTTATGAAAGAAGCAATGGGAGTATTAAGCGAAAGAATAAGAGCAAATGAGCCTTATGTTCAGTTAAATATGAAACTTACAGATAAGATTGTTGAAAGTATTGATGCAAGTGATAAATTGTTAAATGAAATAATGCCTAAAATTGATAAACAATATGAGATATTAAAAGAAGGAGTATCCAAAGAATTACCAAAGCCACCTAATATTAAAGAGATAGAAACTCCTAAAAATTGGTTTGAAGCTTTTACCAAAACAATAGTTCCTGCTATTGTTGGAATATCTGCAATGTTTAGCAGAGATAAGTTTGCAGGCAGAAACTATTTCTATTTTAACTCTATGGTAAATACTATTAAAGCAAATGACTATGAAACATTTCAAAAGCTTTTAGCGCAATGGCAATTAGATTACCAGTATGCAAAAGAAAGAAAAGAAAATGAGATTAAAACAGCAGAACTTGAATTAGATAAATTATATAAAAATTATTCATTAAAAGATAAGACTATTCAAAACAACATTAGAAAGTTGGAAAGCTATATACAGTCAAATAAATTCATGATAGAACAGAATGATAAGCTCTTTGGTGATGTAATGAAAACCATTACAAAGGCAGCAGATTTGGGAGTTAGAGAGGAAGCAATAAAAGCTCAAAGAGAAAGAACTGCTGCCATAGCAAGTAAATCTAACCAACCTAAACTTGAAAACATTTGGAAGACAGCAAGACAAATAGTTGATGAAGCAATCAAAGCTGGCTATACAGTAAACGATGAACAGATAGAAAGTGCTATAATTGCTGGTGGTAAGTTTCATGGTGTTGATTTAAGTAAACAACCAGAGTTGCTTGAATACTTAACATCTGATATAAAAGATGCTATACTTGGGAAGCAAAGTGGACTTACAGATGAGGAAATCAAAAATTTTAGCAATGAAAGTATATTAAAAGGTTTATGGTAAATGCCAGAATTTACTGACAGAGAATTTCTTATAGAATACTACAAAGAACATCCAGAAAGGTTAATAGAAGGACCAGGTATCCCTGAACATGTCCTTTTATTATCTGATACAAAACCAACAAAAACTCCAAAGATAGATAGCAAAATAGGAACAAAAACAGAAAAGAAAACTGAAGATATATCTGTTCCTAAACTTGCTTTAAGTATTGGTATGGATTTAGGATTTATGGCATTAGGGAGTTTAATAGGAAATGTAGGTGGTGGTGCGGCTACAACTGCATTAGTTGGAACAAGACTTGCTCAAAATTCTATTAGACTTGCTCAAATACTTACTAAAGTAGGAAGAGTTACAGGTGAAACAGCAGGATTAGCAACAAGCTCATACATTCAAGGAAGTAAACCTGAAGAAGCAATTAAAGGTGCTATATCGGCTCAAGCAATAGGTTATGGTGCAATGAAGGCTTTGAAGTATGGAGCTAAAGGAGTAAAAGCTATAACTCCTGCACCAGTTAAACAGAAGGTAGTAGAAACTAAAGATAAGGTTTATAATTGGTTATATCATGGCAGTAATGCAAGACCAGAAGATATTAAAGATGTGCATAAAGAAGTATTGGATACTATCAATCTTTCTACAACAGTAAGAAGAAATGCAGAATATGAAGTTAAAAAACTAACAAATAGTCCTAATGATTGGTTAGGACTTTTAAATATAGTAGAAAGAGAAGTAGCTAAAAATCCTGAACTAATTCCAGATTTACCACAGGATAAGGCATTAGAAGTTATCAAAAGAATAAAAACATTTCCAATAAATGAATATAGTGCTGAAATCCATTTTATATGGGAAATAGCAAAGATGCCTCAAGTAGAAAAAGAAGCAAGACATATACTTGAAAAGTATCCTACATTAAGCAAATATGATGATTTATATAAACACAGCACAGATGCTTATTATAAAACCATTGCAGATAAAATAGACCCTGCATTATTCCAGCAATTAGGTTTAGAGACAGCAGAAATACAAAAAAGAATTAACAATAAGCTTGAAACTTTTGAAAGAATAGCATCAGGCATAATAAGAAACGAACCTATAACTGCTGACATTTTAAAAACTGAAATAAAAGAAACTAAAGCTTTAATTAAAACTCTTGATGATATGAGAAGTCAAAGGCTTTTAGATAATCCTAAAGATGTTGGTAAAATCATCTCCAATCTTAATAGCACAGTTAAACAGCTTTCTAAAGTAAGCATGTCTGAAATAAGAGAAGTAAGTAAGATAAGTGATATATTGACTAAATCTATTGCTGACATAGAAAGAGTATCAAAAGAGTTTCCAGTGGAAGTAAATATAACACCAGCAATAAATAAGATTAGAGAAGCAATGAGTAGAGTATCTGTTATAGATAATGCAGAGCAAAGAAAAGCTATTCAGATACTTCTTAAAGAAGCAAGCAAAGACATAAGAAACATAGAGAAACAATATCCTCAAGTAGAACTTAAAAAAACTATTCAGAGATTGTCTTCTTCTAAAACAAAAGAAGAGTTAACCAAAGAAGCATTTAGACAGCAACTTAACTCTCATAAGGCATTAATTAACCAACTTAAAATATTTAAGAAACAAATACCTCAAGAATATAGAAAAGCCTTTAATGGTTTCATTGAAGCATTAGATAAAACAGCAACAGATTTAAGCAAGAAAGTATATTTAAGCGTTGATGAACTTGCTAAAGCTAAAAATCAGATTGAGACAGCAATATCATCTATTGAAAACATATTAAGCAAAACACCAGCATTAGATACATCTAAAGTAAAAAATCTATTAGAAGGCATAAAAAGAGTATCAAATACTTTATCAAATAAAGAAGCAAGAGATACAGTAGTATTACAACTTGAAAGGTCGTTACAGGATTTAAAGAAAATAGTATCTCAAGACTTACAGAAGCAATTAAAAGGTTTAAGACATACAATTGAAAGTATTGGTAATAGTATTTCAAAACTTGGTGTTGTAAGAAGTGGTTTACTGAAGCAACAGCTTAAAGAGTTAACACTTACAAAGACAAATGAAATAAGAAATCTTTTGCCAAACATTATTCCAAAAGATAGAAAAGTAGCAGTAGATTATGTTCATAATATGTATTACCCAAGAATAGGATTACCAGCAAAGCTTGGAATGAAAGATTATGATGTAGTAACAGGTGAATATGAATACCAGATGGAAAGAGTTGCAACTGGAGTTTTAAATGCTTATAAAGAATATGTTGAAAATGTAGCAAAGTATTTAAAAGAAAGAAAGTATCCAACTCTTCTTGGTAAATATGCAGATGATATATTGTCAAACAAAAGAATTGAATATAAAACAAATAGAGATTTTGCTGATATAGTTACTAATGCCTATTCAATACCAGTGATGATTGATAGAGTAAGAAATGTTTTAAATAAGTGGAAGCTTGAAAATAAATATATAGCTACACCACTTCAAGGGATAAGAGATGTTACTACTGGCAGAGAAATGACTGTGCTTGTTCCTTATGTATCAAGCAGTAAAGATGATTTGATTAAGTCATTAGCAAGTCTAAATGGTTTAGAAGAAGAAAAAGCAGGACAATTATTATCATCTTTAATGTCAAGAAAGCTTGTTGGTGAAATTCCAGAGCTTGGTGTAGTAGTGCATAGAGATATATATGAGCTTATTGGTAACACTATTAAGCCTTTATTTGCTGGCAAGATGATGATGTTTGATGCAACAAAGAATATAACACAAGGTTTATCTTCTGCTAATACAATTATAAAGAGAATTAATATGCTGTTTGGTATTATTCACTATAAAGCATTAACGACTGCTGCAATAGGGACTGGTAGAGTTAAAGAGCTTGGTAAGGCAATGCATTCTATTTTTAGAAGTGATGAATGGTTTAGAGAAAATATTCTTCCGATGCAAAGAGAGATATATGAGTTAACTCAAAAATACAATATAAAATCTACATTCTTTCTTGCTAACTTCGATGATGTTAGAGAACAAATTCAAAGAATGATGTTAAGAGAAAGAATTAATCCTATTATTAAAATTATGGATAAACTTGGGTTTATTAAGTTAGCTGGTGAGTTTGACAAAAGATTATGGGATAGAATGTTTTATACTCTTAAATGTGCATCTGCAAGGAATGTGCTTGGTGAGTTAGAGAAAGGAAGAATAACAAAAGAAACTGCTGAAAGCTTTTTAGATAAACTTGGTAGTGCTTTTGGTGGTAACTATGAATGGTTATTTATGAGACAGAGTGCAAGAGAGTTTACAAGATTTCTATTATTTGCACCTGATTGGTATTTAACAATGATAAGACATTTAACAAGCTCTGTTAAAGGGCATGAGTTATTTGGTGATTTCTTTAGAAGGATATTTTTATTGCATTATGCTTTAGCAAATGAAATATCATGGCAAACAACAGGGCAAACAACCTATGAAAGATATTTAGAAAGCAAAGATTGGAATGACTTATTTAGAGTTCCAATTGTTTCAATAGACCCAATAACAGGTAAATATAAAAGAAGCTATATAAATTTGCTTGGGTTTGAGATAGAAGGTATTGAGTTATTGGGGATAGGTGCTCTTCATGATTTCATTTATGAATTGCTTACAACAAATAAATCAGTAAAGGAAGCGGCACTTGATGCTTCAGAAAAATGGGCTAAACATGTAGCAAATAAAAAAGGACCACTATTTAGTAGCTTATTTACTTTTTATAAATCTCTTGGACAGGGAGATGTAACAGAGTTACTAAAAGTATTTCCTGCTCCAATATTTGCATCTTCTTTTAACTATGTTATTAATAGAAATGTTACATTTACAGAGGCAGGAGAAAAAGTTCCAGCTGAATTGATTGCTGTATTGTATCAAACAGGCATAAAGTTTCAATCCAATAAAGCATTGGTAGATGCTTATAGAGATAAGTTAAGAAAGAAGGTATCACCACAAGAGGCAAGAATAATATTAAATGAAATACAATCAGAGATTAAAGCTGTTACAGATAGAGTAAGGGCAGTTAAAGTTCCAGTGAGGTTACAGTCAGATAATCCAAAGACATGGTTTGACAATGCAATGAGAAGTGCTATAATAGAAGATATAAAAAGAAATTATAAATCAGATATTGAAAAGATAGTTAAAGGTGAAATGTCAAGAGAAATATTAAGAAGAAAGGTATTAATGGATTTTCAAGGAACAACTATAAGCTATCATCCTAAATTTAGAAAATATGTTGAAGATGCTTTAAGAAATATGTTAAACAAAGATTATCAAAAATACAGGAGGGAACATGCCGAGTAAACCTAAAACTAATGATAAGTATAAAGAGCTTGTTACCAAACTTAACTCACTTGCTTTAAATGTGTTAGATGAAATATATGATGCAAGAATAAAGAAACAACAGATTGACTTTGAAGGCTTAAAAGCACCATTACTCGCTATAAAAGAGATTAAAGATTTGGTAAAAATAAATGACAAGATAAATAATAGTGAAACAAGTGAATTATTAAATTTTGATATTGAAGATTTAGGAAATATATCAACATTAGAGGAGGAATTAAATGAAAAAAAGTAAGGTTGAAACAAAACCAGAAGCACCAACAAAAATGGGATTTATTAATTTCTTACTTGTAAGTGGTTTACTTGCATGGATAATTACTCTAACTTGTAATCTTCTTATCTTCGCAGTTACTCTTTTCTATTCTGAAAAAAGTCTGTTATATGCATTGATATTCTTTGCTATAAGCATCATAGGACAAATACTGTTTCTGAAGGGCAAATGAAGATACCTGAATATGCTTATGGTATAGCTCAAGTATGCAATGCTTCTGATGCAATAGCAGAAGAGTTATGGGGACAATTCGTTCATCTGAAGCTCAATAAGATTGATAGTCAAATGTTTAAAGAGTTTTTTTTTATGCTTCTTGTGTTAAAAGGACATGGTATTGTAATCAAGCTATTTGACTTCATACTTCAAAATATCAGGATACCAAAATCTGTTCCAATAGAAAGCTTTAAGCATGAATGGGTGATATACTTTTTAAATATGTCTAATAATGCAAAAACAATTCTTCTGTATGCTCTTATAAATGTTTGTGATGATTTGAATGCTATAAGAAAAGTATCAAAGCTATTGTTCAATAACAAGGATGTCAAAATAGAAAGGAGAGATAAGAGTGTCTTCGGTTTTATCTAATTTCTACCAATGGGCAGAAAACTTAAAGATAGTATCAAGAGAAAAAGGATTAACTCCATTTAAGCCTTCTTCATGGTTTACCAGTCAAAAGTTTGTTATCAATCAAATATTTCAAGAAATAGAAAATAAAACAGAAGTAAGAGAGTTCCTTATACTTAAAGGAAGACAGCTTGGAATAACCACTGTTTTGCATGCTCTTGATTTATTCTGGGTAATGGGTATCAAAGGAATAAAGCTTGGGTTTTTATGCCATAGCTATGAGGCAAGACCAAAGTTAAGAGAAATTATTAGAAGCATATATCTTACATTGCCAAGAAATATGAAAGTAAGTTGTTTGATAGATAACAGAGAAATGATGCACTTCTCTAATGGTTCAGAAATACAATTCATGCATGTATCATCAAGAGAAAGTGCAAGACAAACAGTAGCACGTTCACAATCATTAACATGTCTGCACGCAACAGAAGCGGCATTTTATTCTGTCAATGACCCAAACGATGAGGTATTAAAATCTCTTATGATAAGCTTATCTAAAACTAATCCTGCAAGATGGAGCATACTTGAAAGCACTGCTAATGGTTTTAACAGCTTTTATGATAGGTGGAGAGAAGCAAAGAAGAACCCAAGTCAAAAAACAATATTTACTGGTTGGTATATGAGAGATGATTACAGGATAAGCAAAAATAATCCACTGTTTAAAGAATATGGTTATCCATTAACAAGAGAAGAAAAAAATAAGATTAAGCTTGTAAAAGAGTTATATAACATAGATATAAGCCTTGAACAAATGGCATGGTTTAGAAAAGAAGTAGCAACTACATTTACCAATGACTTAAACTATGCACTTCAGGAGTTACCATTCTGGGAAGATGAAGCATTTAGACTTTCAGGATACAAATACTTTAGCAATGAAAAACTTACAGAGTTATTTAAAAAGAAATTTACTGCTGATTACTATAACGTATTTGCTAATGCTAATGGTATATACATAGATAAAGGGACAGAGTTTGATAACAATTTAAAAATATTTGAGTATCCAAAAGAAAACGAAAACTACTTCATAGGTGCAGACCCAAGCTATGGTTCATCTCCAGAAAGTGATAATGCTGTTATTTCTATATGGAAAGGATACAAAGATAAGATTGTTCAAGTAGCAGAGTTTTCTGATAACTCTCTTGGCGTAATAGAGTTTGCAAAGCTTGTAATATTGTTTGCCTGCCTTTATAAAAACTCTTATGTAAATATTGAAGTTCAAGGACCAGGAAGAATGATAATTAAAGAAATCGATAATATGAAACGCAATCTATATGACATTGGAGAAATTGTATGGAATTTTGATAGTAAAGACATAAACATAGAGCAGATAAAATCAAACATAAAAAGCATAAGAGAATACTTATATTATAGAGCAGATGCACTTAATAGAAGTTATGTTAGACACTGGCATACAACTGCTGATACAAAGGAAGCACTTATGGGACAATATAAAAGCTTGTTTGAAATGGGACTACTTGAAATTAAAAGCAAAGATTTAGCAGAAGAGATGAGTTTCTTTATTAGAGACGAAGCATATCTTGGTGCTGAAAGTGGTAAGCATGATGATAGAGTTATAGCGGCGGCAATAGCAGTTGAAAGCTGGAGAAGGTTTGCATATCATAAACTTCCTAAAAGCTCTGAAATCCCTTATGATGTAGAAAAAAATTACCAACTATTAAAATCAATAGGAGTATATGATGCAATTAAACCCTTTATTGAAAGACAAGCAAGGTAAGACATTATTACTTCACCAGCTTGCTTATATCACAGGAATATCTCCTACTTTATTGTTAGAAATATTTGCAGGTAAAAAAGGATATGGCATTAAGAAATCAGTTTACCTTTCAATGATTTGTAACCAATATGGATACGACTTTCCAGTAGAAACATTTTTAAGCACTAAAGATTTAAAAATATTAAACTATATTCTGGAGGCAATGTGCAAGACAGAGCTAAAGCCTTACAATCCCCTACAATAGAATGCAATAGATGTCATGCTAATATGTTTCTTGATGAGTATGCACAAGTATTATTCTGGCATTGTACAATTTGTGGTAATGTTATTTTTGTTCCAGATGAGACAGCTAAAAAAAGAGTAAGTTATAAAAAGTATTTTGAAAAAGGAGTTTGTAGAACCTGTAATCAAGAGTTTGTTAAGTATAAGTCTGACCAGTATTTATGTCCTACTTGTTCTCGTAGTAATCAGAGATATTATGAAAGAGAATGTGTAAGATGTAACAAAACATTTTATGCTAAAAAAAAATATGCAAAGCTTTGTAATAGATGTTTGCGTATAATTCGTTCAATTAATGCCACAAGGAGGGCAAATAGTGAAAGTAAAAGTTATAGACAGCCATAATGCAGGTTTTTCTTGGGTAGCTGAAAAATGTAGCCAAGAACCTAACTCTGCAATATTTACATTCAGCAAAATAGCAAAGCATTTAATGTTATTGAATATGGTTAGATATGGTGTTAAAAATGTTCCAGTGGATACTCCAGATAAATTTTTTGCAAGCTTAATAAAAAAGCAATTCTTACCATTACATCAAGTATGTAGCATACTTAATAAGAGCTTAAATATCTTAAAGGGTAAAAGTGGATTTGAAAGAGACTTGCTTATATGGAGATGTTTAAGAATACTTATATCTGAAAAAGCTAATATGGATGATAACTTATATAAAGATAGTCAATACTGGCAATATATAAATTTAGAAACCTATGAAGACTTTAAGAAGCATTACAATAGCTTAAATTTAGTTACAGGTTTTGATGTTATAAAAGAGTGTATTGATAGAAATATTAAAGCAAGCATTAAAAATCTATTCATATTAGGATATGAAGATGGATATAAGTTATTATATGAAGCTATTAATAAGTGTATTGTTCCAGAGAATATCTACTATATTGGAGACCCTTATAGATATACAACTTTATATTCAAATAGTGATAATATAGAGTTTAATAGCACAATAGACTTAAACTCATCTTTACAAATACCAGCTAATATGTATAACTATTTTTCAAAGCTAAAGAATAATCTTGGTATTCCTTACGATGTAAAACCAAGCAGTGCTTTTGGCAGAGTTAATGCTTTTAAGGATATTCATAGAGCATTAAACTACTTACAGAATAAACAATTTGAGTTAGCTTGCGTTGTGTATGAAAACCCAATGTATGCTGAATATGTAGAAAGTCTTCTGTTTAATAAAAATATACCATTTAAAGGTGTTACAGAAAAATATAAGTTTCCTTTTGATTTGTATGTTATATACAATATTATGGAGAATGTTTGCAACAATAAAGGTATCATACAATACAAGGAGATTAAAACACTTGTTGATAGCATTAAAGGTGAAATAACAGATAAGTTTGGTGGTAAAAAAGCATTAATGAAAACATTCTCTTTACCAGCATTTACAGGCTCTACACTACATAAAGTTAACTTTTTTAAGTATCTTATTAAGGCATGGGTTTCAAGTAGCTTCCAAGTATGTCTTCATAACAATTTAGCTTTACAGTGGGCAATGTGGAAAGGTAAGTTCACAAGAAAATGGTATTCACCAGATATTTATTGTGGCATAGTAACCAGCATGAAATACTTAAATCCAGATTATTCTATATGTGTAGCAAGCCTACCAGAAGAAAATGATAGGCTTGCATATACGATGCTAACAGTTACAAAGAATGAGTTAATCTTGGTGTAGATTTATATTCCACTGCTTCCAAATCCTTTTTCTCCTCTATCTGTATTAGTAAGTTCTTCTTCAGATACTTCTATGTGTTCAACAGTTGGTAGCTTTTGTAATACTGCCTGTGCTATTTTTGTTCCAGCTTTAATGGAGTAGTAGTAACCTGCTGTATTCCATACAATTATCTTTACTTCCCCTCTGTAATTACAATCAATAGTGCCAGGACTATTTGCTATCATTAGTGTAGTTTTTAATGCCATGCCACTACGAGGTCTAATTTGTAACTCATATCCTTGTGGTATCTCTACCTTTAATCCTGTTCCAATTAACTTTCTTTCTAATGGATGAAGCATGCAATCTTCTACAACTGCAAGGTCAACACCTGCATCTCCAGGATATGCTGGCTTCGGAATTATGGCATTTGGATGAATTTTAGACCACTTAACTATTACTTTTTCTTCCATAATAATCCTCCTTTATTCGCATTTATTGTATCCACAATTTAAACACTTAGAGAATTAATTATTACCAACTACTAGAGTTATCCACTCTCTCATGAAGGTTACTTTTCCTAACAGCTCACTAGATTATCTTGTCACTTTCTTTATTCTGTTCATTAATTCATTTTGTTGCTTTATCTTTTTAACTCACTCAAGAAAGAGTATCTTAATCTTAATGCTCACTTACAACCTGTGTTACTATTTCTTGTTTGCTCATTTTAATAACTTGTTGCTCATTACCTTTAACTCACTCTGTTGAATGGGTATCTCATTCCTACTAGCTCACTACTAAATAATGTTGCTCTATCATATGGCTATTATTCTCTATTCAGAGAAAAATGGCTTGGATAAATCAGGTTCAGACATCTCTCCATATCCCTTTGGGATATCTACATCAAGCTTATCTACCTCCTTGCTTGGGTTATGAATTGCATCTATCTTGTCCTGATATATTACATCGTCAGAATTTTGACGGTATTTCTGCCAGTAATAATAATCACCGATTTTAGTTCCAGTTCCATATTCACTCTCCCATGCCATAGCAATAGTAGCTGAAACTAAAATCACAATTGCTGAAATTATGCAAACTAACTTTTTCATATTTACACCTCCTTTCTCTCTTTAGTGGGTTAATTCTAAGGCATCAAGGTTTTAATTTTTTGAGGTAACCTATACTTTGGTATACCCCAAAACTGAACGCTTGTTCTTGATGCCTTAAAATCAATCCTGAAATGTTTTCCAATAACCTCAACCATTTAAAGTCGATGTTGCTTAACATAACTAACTCACTGCCAAGACTGTTACTCCTTTCAATAGCTCACTGTTGAGGCTGTTGCTTCTTTTCATGGTTCACTCAAATAAAATCGTTACTGGTTTCTATGGCTCACTGCTGATTGCTGTTACTCAATATCATTGCTCACTCAAATCAATTGGTGCTTATACATCATAACTCACTCAAAAATGGCGTAGCTTATATGTTAATGTTCACTAATCATCATGTTTCTCGGACACACGGCTCACTCTTTTTTTCTTTGGTGCTTTCAACTTCTGGTCTATTTCTACTGCTTCTTTCCAGTCTATGAAGTCATCGTGCTTTAAATATTCAAAGGCATATGGCATTCTGTATGGCATACCATTAAGCTCTCTGGATGCCTGATATAAATGTGCAAGGAATATTTTGAATGCTTTTCTTCGTGCAGCTTTGGTGCACCTGCTTGAAGATACTGTTTTACCAGAGACTATCTTTACATAACCCTTTTCTACAGCATCAGGCATGCTCATTAATTTCTCTTTTTCTTTCTTTAGAATTAGCCCATAGAAGCTCTTCTCTTTGTTTTTAACCCAGTAATCGGTAACAATGTAATAAGTTTTTTTGGCATCAGGATTCCAGAAGATAATATATCCAGCCTTTCTTCTTGGTGGTATCTGCTCTACGCTTACAATTGGTGCTCCACATCTCACAAATGACGCCTTGTTAACCACATGAATTTCCTCATCATCTTCGGTATCCTCTATAATTTCAACGTCTACACCTTCCTTAACTCTTGCTGTGCATGTAGCAGGATTAACTCTTGGGTCTCTTGGTAGTAAGATTTTATGCCCTTTTTCACATTTACAGGCATAATAGAATGGGACTAAACCAAAGTAAGCATTCCAATCTGAAAGCTCTCTGTTTATATCCAATCCAAGAGATAATAATCTCAGTGATACTCTGGAGCCTATCCCGTTTATCTTACTCAAAAACTCATTGTAAACAATATCCTGTTTTAATATTTTTTCTGCTGTTTTTACTATTTTATCTTCAAAGGCGTTTACTTCCTTTAAATAGTTAAATATTGTTTTTCTGTAGATGCTATCGTCCTCATCTGTTTTCTGCTTAACAGCTCTCAATCTATTTTCTGCAGATATTCTTACCTGTTGAACCATCTCAAAAGTATCGCATAAGCTTCTGAAAAATACATCCATCATTTTCCCACCTCCTCGTCATAGATATAGCTATCATTGTGAGTGCAGGAATTCTCCACTAATAGCTTCGAAATATTTTTTAGTGTATCCTTGTTATTTAAATCCACCTCTTTAACCAGATTTCTGTTGCAATAAATTCTCCCCCTCTGATGTTTCATTGAACTACAACCCAAACAGCTATTGGGTCTCCTCTTGTTCCATAGTTTCTTAATCACTTTGTGATACATGGCTTACTTACCTCCTTGTTTAGATATTTTGCTAAATCTTCCACATCTCTTATAACCAAGTATGGATGTCCTAATTTCTCTATTTCCTCTTTAAACCTTTCCTGTGCAGGAGATAGTTTGCCCTTCTTCGTTTTGCATTCAATGAGTAATACTTTATTCTTAAAGAATGCGATTATATCTGCTGAACCTCTCATCCCTGTTCTCACTGCTCTTCTCTTGCCTTTACTTTCAAGCAGTATCATCCCAGAGTTGTTTCTAATTGGTATCCCTCCATAGTAACTAATCAACCTCATACAAGCCTTCACTATATCTCCTTCTTTGGTTTTGTCAGGATTTACCATAACTATTCTCCCCATATTAGTTCTCCCTTATTACTACAGAACCATCTGCTCTCCTGATGAATACCCATTTTTTATAGTATCCAACAGTAGGATTGTCTGGTTTCATAATCTCTTCAATGGTTTTAGTTCTTGCGTTATCTATAATTCTTGGCATGTCCTGAACCTCCTGTGCTAATCTCCACCAGTAACCAAGAATAACTCCAATAAGCAACACAAGAAAATATATCGCAAATCTCTCTATCATTTTGTGCATCCATTCTATGAATTTATTCATTCAGACCATCCAATATTTTCTTCTTCCTGCATTTTTTTAAAACATTTATTACACAATACCATTTTTATATCTGCATCATATTTCCACCCAAAAATCTTATTGGCAAGAAAACATACATCCTGACGACTTCTGTAGCTCTGTATTACCTTCTCACATTTGTAACAATAAATCATATAAAAATGTTTTACATGTTTTGGCTTAATATCAGTTATCATCTTACACCCTTCCTTTCTTTTCTTATTTTTTCTACACACTTTTTGCAATACACTGATTTTGTCTCTGTATCAAACATCCACCCATGCTCCAAACTTAAGGTATCTGCTAATTTATCTGATGAATAGCCTCTTGCGTTAGCTGGTTGCCCACATCCTTTACATTCAACATAATGCAAACTAAATACTTTTTTAGTTGGAATGTTTACAAATTCTTTCTCTATCTCTTCAACAGCATGCCCTTTGTTTATTCGTATTTTCTTTATTTCCTCAACACAACCCTGACAGTAAACTAAATTTGTTCTTGTATAAAGCATCCAGCCAAACTCTGAACTCATTTTTTCTGCAAACTCTTTGGTTGTGCATCCTTTCTCACTAACAATAAAATAACATCCAGAACACCAAACAGTATGCATACTGATACTACATATTCTTTTGGCACTAAGTTTCACTAACATCTCTGCTCCTCTCTATTTCCTCCATAGCTTCTGCCATCTCTGTTCGTGCCTGCTCGATTAAATCTCTACAATATTCCATTATCTCACCTAGTTCCCATTCACTGATAGCATGTATTAGTGCATATTCAATACCACAACAAACACCCTCCAGAAACTCAATATCACATTCATCTCTCTTTTCTTCTAATAGATTTTTAATCCATGCTTTCATTTTATGCCTCCCCTTCTTTTGTATACTTTAAAATCCATCTATCTATTGGTGATATAAGAGTGTGTGGTGCATATTTTTTAGCATAAGCATTTAAAGATTTTTCTAATGTGCTTCTTGCTGTTAGTGTTGCCATATCAACTGCTCTCCTTTTAGCTCTACATGCTCTCTTAAAATATTCTCGTATAGCTCTACTTGAGATTTCAGGAAGAGATACTTCTCTGCTACAAACTTTTTTCTTGATTTAACCTCAAAAGAAAAACAAGCATGCTCAACATCAGACTTACCAAGTATTCCTATTCTTTTCCCACCTATCCTTTTAGCAATAGCTTTTTCTGTCCTCTTCCCTCTTTGCCTATTCTTTGATGGGTTCATACTTCCTCCTTCTTCTTATTGGATATTTCCTTTCTGGTAATTTTTCTAAAAAGAAATATCCAAAAGGGATATTAAATATATGAGCAAGTTCAACTAATTGTTCATATGTTGGGTAGTCTTTACCTTCTAACCATTTAGCATATTCTGGTAATTGCTTTTTTAATTTCTTCTCTCTTTTAGGAAGTATCTGTAAAATCTCTTTCAGTATATTAATGTTTATATTCTTTACTTTCATACTTATTTCCTTTTCTTTTTAATATCTGTCAAAAAATTGACATATCCACAGCAAAGCTCGCTTCTAAATTTCAAGTTAACTATTTCAGTATCTTTTTCCTTTAGTATTTGTTCATAGTTTCTATAAATCTCAAGCTTATCTTTTACTGCAAAGAAATGCCATGCGTAACCTAAAAACATTCCTATAAGTATCCCAGCAATTATAAACTCAATTTTCTCCTTCATTTTTCCTCCTCCACTTTTTTAGCAGTAAATACATACTTAACATCTTTCCCTATTGCCTGTGTAAGTATCTCATACTTCCTCGCAAGTTGTTTCGCCTTTACTGTATCAATCTTTATTGCATCAATGTAAGGGATTTTGTTATCTTCACACAGCATAATAAACTCTGGAACTTCTACTTTTGTGTAAACTCTTTCAAAGAACCCAAGTTCTTTATCGCCAACTCTTATCTTTTTATCTGTCATTTCAGCATGCTTTCTTAACATTTCCTCATACATTTCCAATTGAGACTTCAAATACAGATACTTTTCAGCAACAGATTGAATATTGCTTTCATCAATTGTTTCACTGCCATACTCACAGCTTTTTTTATACTCACAGAAAGAGCATTCAGATGTTTTAACTGTCATTCTTGGTATCCTCCTTTTTGCCCTTTCAATCTCTGCAAGTATAAAGTCCAATCCTGCTGGCTCAATGTAAACTGCATTTATTGGTTCATAGTGGTTATATACAGCAAGTATCCCAATCTTGTTATCCTTAACAGGATTTTCTTTATTTGCCAATGCAGAATAAATTAGAAGCTGAAGTTTGTCTCTTTCGTTTATTTTATTGTCATATCTGCATTTAATATCTAAAATTAATCTGAAATCATCTCTTTCAAGAATAATATCTGGGTATGCAATAAACTCAATTTCTTCTTCTTCAAAGAAATGTTTATATTCTTTTTCAGCATAAACATTATAATAAACAGTTGGCGCAAAAATATTATACTCATCAATTTGCTTATTCAAGAACTTCTCTTCTATTTTTTCATGCATTGCTTTAGCATCTACAAATTCTGGAACTTCTGTGTCTGGTGGTAACTCTTGAATATACCTTTTTTCAAATGCAATCTTACATCCCTTTGTTGCTTCAATTTTACTAAAACTCCATCTTTCCATATCATGGATATTAAGCGTATTCATTTTATCCTCCTAAAAAGGTTCTTTTTTGATTTCTGTTATTGCTTTGCTTGCGTCATCCTTACTTAAATCATCAAGACTTGCAATCTCTTTCCCAATTATTCCACTAATAACTCTCATGGCACTTTCGTTATCCCAACCTCTTTTTTCTATCAATCTACTAATAAATCCCTTCTGTGCATCAGAAATGCCTTCAGATTGAGTTTTTGGTTTGTCCCCATATCTTGGTATAGGTTTACTTGCTTTCTCCTTTTCTGGGGCATTCTGTGCAATATTTTCTAATTCAATTATCTCTTCTGCTGGGGTTGGTTTGAAACCTGCAAGAACTACTACCCAAGCAAGCACATTTCTTAATGCCTTTGCACAAGCTCTTGTTTGAGCCATAGATTTAAGCATAAACAATGGTTTATTATCCCAATTTGCTTCATCATTCAAACACATAGCTTCTGCCGCTGATATTTCTAGCCCGTCTTTCAATCTAACTACAACTGCTCTTGCTTCAAATCCTTCTGCTGTCCCAATCTTAACATATTTAGTTTCTACTACTTTAGGAGTAACTCCATAAAATCTACCTACTGTTTGCCAATCTTCAAACTCAAGATACTGTTCTCCTCTTATCATTACTGGTTTAGCTTTTGATTTGATTACTTCTGTGAGTGCTTGTGCCGCTCTTTGTGCTTCAGATAAAACTATCTCTGGTGGAGTTACTACATCAACTAAAACTTCACTTCTTTCCATCAACTCTTCCATCTTGTTCCTCCTTTTCTTTTGCTTCTTCGTTTCTTTCTTTCTCAATTTCTTCAATTCTGCTACTTGCAATACCAAGAATTGTTAAAACAGAATTACTTGCTTTCTGAAAATTACCATTAGCAAAATCAGATATTGCCCTTTTTGCTAAACTTTGAATGTTTCTTAAAACTTCTAATTCTGTTAAATGCCACATCTTAAACCTCCTTTTTTTATTATTTTATAATTATATGTTATCATAAAGAATATATTAAGTCAATAGATTTTCTATTTAACTTTTTAATTACTTTATAAAATATTTTAATATTAATAAGTATTGACTTTTATATTCAAGTAATATTATAATTTGATAAGGGTAAAAATATAAAAAGAAAGGAGGTGATAATAATGGAAAAGAAAGTTGAATACTGGCATCCAAATAAGAAGATTAGTGCTTCTGGAGGTTCAGACTTTGCTGTGTTTCTCCCTGCAAAAATTATGAGAGCTATGGGATGGGACAAGGGGGAGACTGTTGACTTATATGTAACGCCTAATGAAATTAGGCTTGTAAGAAAAGAGCCTGTAAAATTAACTTAAAAGGAGGCAATAACTATGTTTTATTGCAGATGGTGTGGCAAAGAATTTGATGAAGGTATTATTGTTTTTGTTCCAACAAAGAATGGAGGTGAGCATAAGCAGTTGAGGTGTCCTGATTGTAACTCTTTTGTAAAAAACCTACCTCACAAAAACCACGATAGGTTACCATTTGGTAAATACAGGGGAAGAAAAATAAAAGACATTGCAAGGAAAGACACTGAATACCTTGAACAGCTGATTACAAGGAAAGTAAAATCTTCCTTGAAGTTGGCAATTCAAAAAGAATTGGAGGTTTACTATGGAGAACAAAAGATTTGATTATGCAAAATTCTATGTAGAAACTCTTAACTTTTCTGTTATCCCAATTTCTACAAATAATAAAAAGCCTGTAATTGAATGGAAAGAATATCAGAATAGAAAACCAACAATAGAAAAGCTAAAAGAATGGTTTATAAAAAACAATTACAATGTTGGCATTATTACAGGCAAGATATCTAACATCGTAGTAGTTGACCTTGACAGTGATGAAGCAATCAGATTTGCTAAAGCAAATAAGTTCCCTACAACTCCAACTGTGAAGACTGGCAAAGGTTACCATCTTTATTACAAGTATAAAGAAGGAGTTGGAAATTTTCAAAAAAGAGAAGATCTTAAAGACATTGACCTACGTGGTGATGGTGGATATGTTATTGCTCCACCAAGTATTCATCCAGAAAAGAAAATAGAATATGAATGGATAGTAAAACCTACAATGCCTTTTATGGATATTCCAGAGTTAGTGTTACAAAAACCTCAACAAAAAACAAAACTAACAGAACTATACAAAGGAGTTACAGAAGGAGAAAGAAACAATGTCTTAACGAGATTAGTTGGTTCATGGGTAAGCGATGGGCTGTCGTATAATGAATGTCTTGAGAATGCTCTATTATGGAATAGTAAGAATGAACCACCTCTTAATGAGAAAGAAGTTGAAACAACAGTTAAAAGTATTTTTGAGAGACATAGAAAGATAGATATCCTACCACCAACATTTGAGATTACAGAAATCCCTTTTGGATTAGAGATGTTCAATCCACAGTTAAAGTTATACTTTAAGTTAAAGAACATTCATCAAGACAAAGAAGGACTAAAGTGCTACCTTGAGATTAGATGTGAAGATGATAGAGCATTGGCAAAAGATATTTATAGTGCCAACTTCAACTTCTATTCATCAAGAGGAACTTCTGATTTATCCAGAATTATATCTTCCAATCTTCCATATCTATCAAATGCAACTCAAGTGGTAGAGAGTTTCAAGAAAGAGTTTAAGAGCTATTACATTAACACACCAGTTACTAAAACAAAAGGTAGAAAGCTTGATTACAATACCAACTTTCTTGTTATGCCATTTGTTTTGAAAGACAGCTTAAACTTAATCTATGGACTTGGTGCTACTGGCAAAAGCACATTTGCTTGTTATCTTGCTACCATTATGAAAGCTAAAGGGATAAACGTTCTATATCTTGACTACGAAAATCCTACACCAAAGAACATTGAAGATACCATCTCAAGAATTGATGAAAGAGCACATGGAATATTGATTAAGAATTGCAGAGCTAAACTAACACACGAAGTTGAACAGATATATGAAGTTGTTAGAAAGGAAAATATTCAGGTTGTTATTGTTGATAGTGTTGTGAAGAGCATGCTTGATGATGTATTCAAACCAGAGGCTGTATCTCAATATACATCTGCACTGTTTCAAATACCAGTAACATGGTTATTGCTATCTCATGTAGCAAAGAACTCTCCTGATGGAGACCCGTATGGCTCTGTATTCTTTTTCAATGATGCAAGGAATATTTGGTTTGCAAAGAAGGTTGCTAATGGTGATAGTAACATTATCCAGCTTATACACAGGAAAAGCAATTACACCAAGTTATTCCCTTCTGCTTTATTTGAGATTATACACGAAGAGGATAGAACAATAGTTAGACAAAAGAGTATTGAGGATATGTCAACAATCACTGATATGATTTTGGTATCCCTTTCAGAAGAACCAAAAACATTTGCACAACTTAAAAAGGACTTACCAAGTATCAATGCAAACAAACTTACAACCTATCTAGCAAGACTGAAAAAGAAAAACAGAGTAACAACTGTTGACGGAGTATGGTATCTAAACGAAGACGATGCCACCAATATACCAAGTAACACTCAAGTAACACTCAAGTAACAAGTGAGTAACAGGTTAGTAACAGATGAGTAACACCACCAGTAACATAGTTAGTAACAACCCAAGTAACAATCCTTATAATAAAGTTCCAATATTAACACTCTCTCCCTTAATAGAATTGTTACTTAATTTTAAAAGTTTAATAATATCAATGAGATATAAGCTTTTATGTGTTACTTTATATGTTACTATGGTGTTACTTTGCTGTTACTTTGTTGTTACTAAAAAGCTAAAAAGTGTTACTTACTTTTTAAGTAACACCATTAGTAACAGGTTAGTAACAAAAAATAACACAGTTAGTAACACACCAAGTAACACTTCCAGTAACACTTATCAAAAAACTAAAATATTAATTCTCACGCTCTTAATAATAGTGTTACTGAAAAATAAAAGTTTAAATAAATCAATAAGTTATAAGTTCCATCTGTTACTTAAACTGTTACTTTGGTGTTACTTATGTGTTACTGGAATGTTACTAAGTGTTACTCAAATAATTTTGGCACCATTCTTGCTTTATATAAAGAATATAAATAAAAATAAAAAAATAAATAAAAAAAATAAAATATTATTTATTTTTAATAAAAGCTTTCTTTATAAAAACAAGACAAAGAATAAAAGAAAAAGACTAAGACAAAGATATTTTCTTTTTTTCTTTTTCTTAATGGAATTTTCTTTTTCTTTTTTTCTTTTAAAAGTTGAGTTGATTTGTAGCAATGGAACTTTAAAAAACTTAATAGTAATGGAGGTTTAGATGAGAATAAGAATGGTAGAGAAGTTATGGAAGGAGGATATAGTTGACATCCCGGACGATTTGGCAAGCGATTTAATCAGTAAAGGGATGGCTATCCCAATAGAGGATAAGTTCGAAGAAGAGTTAATACTATGGGGAATAGATAACATTAACCAGAAAGATAAGGATTTAATTAAGTTTGCTTGTGAGGTGTTTAATGGAACTATTGTGGATATTGAAAAACGTTTCTAAATTCATTCTAATGGGGCAAATTTTAATTTTTATGGGTAACAAGTATTTTGGTATAGGTTCACCTTCAAAACCATTTTTTAGGGGGTATAGATTAAATCCTATGGGTATTTTTGAGGGTAGGATTTTCTACCATAGGATGATAAGAAAAATTGAGAAATTAAAAAGTAATGTTTTAATGTTTATCTTAAAGAATGGTGTATTACTTGAAGCATTGAAAATATTAGAAAACGTTTCTAAATTCATTTTAATGCATCAAAAACAGGTTTTTAATAGCGGGGTATATTGTGATATTAGTTTGGGTAAAAAATAAAAATTTAGGGGGTATAGCATGAACGATGCAGGCATTTTTTCGTATGAGGAGTTTTTAGATGAAGTTATCAAAAAAGATGCAATAGAAAATAGTATAGAATTTTACTCACCAATAAAGAGATATGGTGGAAAGTTTTATATAGCTGACAAGATAATAGATTTAATGCCATCACATTATTGCTATGTTGAACCATTCTTTGGTGCAGGGCATGTATTCTTCAAAAAACCTAAAGTAATGGTTGAAGTAATCAATGATATCGATTTGAATATATATAGTTTTTTTAAAGTTTTATCAGAAAAAGAATTGTTTGAAAAGTTTATAGAAAGAGTGTATTTACTATATGCACACAGGAAAATATTTGAAGAGATGGTAAAGATTAAAAAGCAAGGGACAGATGATATAGTTGAAAGAGCTGTTGCTTTTTTCTATGTATGCCATGTTGGGTTTAATGCAACAATGGATACTTATTCAAGTGGTAAGGATAGAAGCAAGGCGAGTTCGCTTAATAATGCAAAGAGAAGATTGTTCTGGGCAAGAGATAGATTAAAGGATGTATTTGTTGAATGTAAAGACTGGAAGAAAGTTGTTCTTCAGCATGATGATAAGGAAACTCTTATATATTTAGACCCACCTTATGTCCATAATACAAGGAAATCAACAAATAACTATACACATGAAATGGATAATGAACAGCATGAAGAACTGATAGATACTATTTTAACATTAAAATCTAAAGTAATACTTTCAGGATATACTAATGAGATATATGAAAAACTTGAGAAGTATGGGTGTCAAAGAATTGACATAGAGACTACTTGCTGGTCTATAAACACAACTCAATTCGAAGGGAAGAAGGATACAAGGGTAGAGAGCATATGGATTAACTATAAACCTGACAACCTAAATAGATTATTTTAAATCCAATCCGCCCTCGTTTTCGTTGGTTGAGGAAATGAAAAATATTTAAGAACATTATATTGTTCTTCTCTATGTCTGTATGTTTTGTAGTATGGTATGACTAACACTATTGCTTTATTGTTACAATGGAACAGAGCAAAAATATAGATTGCAAATAATAACTTATCCCTGTAACTGGTATAAATGCTTATCATTCTTTTATGCATACTCTATTATGAAGGTATAAAGCTTTATTTTAGAATAGTTTATAAATTTTTAAGATACCTTAAAAAATTTTAAGAGGGCTTAAAAAATCATAAGAAGGCTTAAATTTTTGTATAAAAAAAGTCTTTATAAATCAATGAGTTATAAGATATTATTTTTTATTTAATCTTTTTATAAGCATATAAAAAAGTTAAATAATATTAAAAAATATATATAAATCAATGAGTTATAAATTTTTCTATTATGGTAATAATAAATAAAGATATTGACTTTTAAATATATATAAGGTATTATATAATTATGATAGATGAAAAACCTATAAAGCTTAAAACCTTCATTGAAGGTTAGCTTTAAGGTTAAGCGTCTATCGGGGGTGTTAAAAATGTTTGAAGTTGAAGAGAGCAAGGTTGTGGTAAAAATTGGGGAGGACACAGTGGAGGTTGAAGAGCTGACAGTGGACACTTTAAAGAGGTTAGCAAAAGAACGCGGATTAAAAAAGTTTATAGCAGAACAGGATGGTCAAGAATTAACGTCAAGTGATTTTCCAATCACTGACGGCACTGTAGTTGTTAAGCCATACTACGAAGCAAAGTAGTATGGCAAAAAAAGGGAGAGAGGACATTGTCTTCTCTCCCTTTTTTTTTGAAAAAAACAAATCGGAGGTAAAGAATGTTTGAAATTTATGACAGGCAAAAAGAATTAACATTCAACAGACACAAAAAGGTAGTTGTTGCAGGATGCGGAGGTGTCGGAAGCTGGACATCTTTATTTCTTGCAATGACTGGGACAGTTCAAGAGCTTGCACTTGTTGATGCTGATGTGATTGAAGAGCATAACTTAAACAGAACACCTTACAGATATAACCAGATTGGACAGAAAAAATCAATTGCGTTAGCGGAGTTAATTGTAGAACGAAGACCAGACATTGTTGTCACTGCATATGACAATTGGATTGAAAATGTAAGGTCAATGTTGATTGATAAAAGAGATTGCTTGTTCCTTGATTGTAGAGACAGAGTAGATAAATTGTCTGAGTTGTCTCCAGTGATTGGAGGATATGACAAAGACAATATATCTCTTTCATTTAACTATAATAACGATGCTATTTTTGACAGCGGGATAGACAGCAGTGGATACACTGGGACTTGGTTAATACCGCCTGTAATTCTTGCGTCTGTTATTGTTTTCTATCTGACAAAACAAGAACTTATTGAAGATACAAGAAATATAACAATGTCAATTTCTGACATTTACAAATATATAATGGAGGTAAAATAATATGTTAGTAATAGTTGAAAGAGACCAAAAAGAACTTGAAAACTTTTATGCTACATTTGGGTTTATGCCAGATGACGTAAAAGGATATAAGATATTGTTGCAAGGCGATGAAATTGAAGGCGAATATGAGCCTGAAAAAGAAAAAATTGTTAATATATATTCTGAACAATTTAGAAATATAATAAATCGCAAGCTTAGCAGTGCAGTAATAGAGCCAGATCCAGACATAAACATACATAATGAGAGCCCAAGTTGTTGCACAGATTTTGTTAAACCAAGTAGCAACGCAAGAATAAGGCAATACATTGCTGGAGGTATTTCAGTGTGCATTGTTGACTACTATGGCAATCTTCATTTCATAGACTTCATACATGACGCTAGAATTGATAGCAACAGAGCAAAAAGCTTTTTGCCTATATTGTTCAAGATATTGATTAAAGAGAACCATCAGATGGTTGATGACGTTAAAAATACTATTACCATTCCAGAGTTTATGTCAGCAATGAAAAATAGTATTACTGATTTTGTAAAAAACTCAAACGTATTTAACATTATGACAACAGTTATAACTAACTCACTACAAAAAATGCATAACTACCAAATTGAAATCTACAAAAGCGAAATTGAGAACATGAAAAAAGAAATAGAAACTAAAAACGAAGCTCTATTATGGCAAGCTTTTATTGCTGGTAAAGAATTGTCAAAGGATTGGGAGGTAGTTGACGCTAATACATTGGGATATAAGAAAAAGATATACGCTGACAAAATTATGTATAATGGCAAAATTGTTCCTGCTGAACCTAAAAAATACTACATATCTGGATTAAAGGTTTTTTATAATCGTGGTAACTACGGAGCTTATTGTGAAAAATCTTATCATCCTAACGCAAGTGCGAACGGAACTGTTTGCATTGGCGACATAAGAGAGGTTAAAACATTTATTGAGTTCATAAGACTTGTTAAAGAAATACCTACGATGCTAAAGACAGTTTCACTTAACAGTGCATACGATGAACCTGCAAGAGCAACAGCAAGAAATGAATTTAAATCAAAAGACAGCGTTGCAGAAGTCTTTGACTTCTCTATGTCTGTTGACGAATAACGGAGGATTATAATGAAAAAGAAATTGAGAAAAATACGGATGAGAAGCAAGGAAGTTTTTGACAGTGGTTTGAACATAGTTAAACCTGTCGTATTGGTTCCAAGAACTATTAACATGGTTGTAAATAGTATTCAAAAGACAATAGGCAATAATGAGTTCAGCATATTGCTCAAAGGTGGTTGGTCTGATGACGGGTTTACTATAATAGAAGACTACTACATACCTGAACAGGAAGTGTCATCTACTTCAGTTGACTACAAGGAAGACCTGTCAAGTTTATCTAAAGAATGGAACTCTATTTATCACAGTCATCCTTTTTGCTACACTGAACCTTCATTTTCTTCTGCTGACATAGAGAGTATAAATTCGCATTTTGAATGTAGCTTATTAGGAACAACAGAAGGAATAAAGATTGCTAATATTTCATTCTTTGTAGGAACCTGCATTGTGCAGGTTAAGGCAGATGTGGTTATATACGACGACGACATTGAAATTGACACAAGCAAGATTAAAACTAAAACTTCTATTTATGTAAATTACTATACAAACTACAACTGGACAAATTATAAAGACGACTACAAAGGAAGATTTACAGATGGGGGGGACTAAAATGACAAAAAGAATAAGAGTTCCAAAAAATGGTTCATTGTTTAACTGGTTAGCAGAGAACTACGGAACAGGCGGGTTTGAAAACTACAACTACGAACAAATACAGTGCTTGCTTTATAGTTTGGAAAGATTATTGTCTTGTTGTGATAGCGTTGAGATGTATTTTTTAAGCAAGCTATTTGACAAACTGTCTGAATATCCTGCTCTTCATAGAAAGTTAGAAGATGAATTAAAAAAATATGTAGGGAGGTGAGCAATGGAGGTATTACTTGTAATATTTTTCATTTTAATTCTTGTGCTTATTTTCATAGCAGAGAGCTTTAATCCTATGAGAAAATAAAAATATTGGAGGTTAACAATGAAAGATGTAGTTAAAAAATTAAAAGATAACAATTTCAGGAATTGGAACCCTGACAAATTCAACTGGAAGAAAGGTTCAAAATATCTTGCAACATATTGTCCTGAATATTTCTTCATATGGTGGGACGCTAATAAATTCAATTGGCAAGATGCTTCTAATGAACTTGCAGCATTTTGCACTGAATATTTTGATATCTGGTGGAACCCTGACAAATTCAACTGGGATACTGGTTCTGATGCTCTTGCTACATTTTGCAAAAAATATTTTAAGAAGTGGTGGAACCCTGACAAATTCAATTGGAAGTATTGTTCAGGAATAATGGCAAGAAAATATAAAGATTACTTCAATGATTGGTTCGACAGCAACAAGTATAACTGGAAGGACTTCTCTTATCCGATAATTAAATATTGTTTTCAATATTCAGAAGATTATTGGTTCGACAATGGACGTTTTAACTTTGAGGACATTGAAGCTACAAAAGAGATTGCAAGGATAGCAAGAGAGTTAAATCAAAAAAGATGCCTTGAAGAGATGCTAGAGGATATGGAACAAGACGAATGGTAATAGTTACAGAGCAACGGGTAAAACCGTTGCTCTTTTTTTATCTTTTTGTATTTAGTTTGCGTCCGTTTTCGTTAGGTGATTGAGCCTACCAATTGAACAATAAATCAAATAAGTTAACAATCAATTTTAACAATGTGTTAATTTTACCACGCCATTATTTAATGTTTTTATGGAGTTAATAAGAAAAAACAATAACAATAAAAAACATATATAAATCAATAACATTTAGCAATTACATAAAAATAATACATATTGACTTTATTATATAGATATTGTAAGATATAATCATAAAGCTTTCATTGAAAGCTATAATAAAAATTTGGGGGTCTTAAAATGAAAGAATTAAAAAACAGTGAATCGGCATTAAGTATGGTTATCGGAAAAATTCAGGAAGGGACTGATTATATTGACGTGGAAGCTGGATATCTTGAAATTGAATATATTCTGAATTTACTAAAACAGTTATTGAATGTCTGTAATTTAAGGCAGTTATACATTGTCGGCAAAATTCTGATTGAATTATCAAATAATCAAAATTTAAATAACAAGCTTTTTGATGAGCTTGAAAACTTTTTTGATAGTGAGGTCTAAAAATGAAAAAATTTAAAGCATTACAAACATTAGTTGAAAGGGGTTTAATAACAGAAGAGATTTACCAAGAAGCTTTGAAATATCTTGGGGGTAGTAAAAGTTTTTATTCTAAATATGGAACTGAGATTGAGATTGATGATGATGAGATTAAAGAAGTTTTAAAAGAAAATATTATAGCTTTAGAAGGTAACAAAATTTATGCGATACCATTAAAAATAATCAATGAAAAAGAAAAAAAAGAATTAAAGTTGTATTACAGGACTATAGAATAAATAAAGTCTTGTAATATAACTTACAGGAAGGTATAAGTTAAAAGCTTATACCTTCTTTTTTTTTTGACTTCTTTTATCCTATCTTTTTTTCTATCTTGTATAACTTGCATATCTTTTTTTATCCTGGTAAAGCTTGACAGAGAAGTTTTATCTTATCAATAGTAGTTAAAAACTATCCTGATAGAAAAAACAAACTGGTTACCTGCTATGAAGTAGTTACTCTAATTAAAAGTCATTTTAATGAATGTTTTTATCCCTGTGTTTATTTCAAACTGGGATACTTGCTTTTTTCTCTTGGGTTACTGGATATTTTCAGAAGTCTTGCAAGATATCAAAAAGCACTTTTTCGATTTGGTTACTTGGGTTACTTTACCAATCAGAAACAGAAGGTAGACTGCAATGGAAGCATAGCAGTTGGACGCAGGGGTCAACTAACTGGGTTGGTAACATACATTCCCCCCTACAAAAAATTTTTATACTCTTACTTATTACACCAATACTATTTATCTACTATAAAAGTAACAATATAAATTACAACTCTATCTTACTACTACTTATATTAACTATCTTTGCCGATGTCTGATAGCTGGTAGGTAATGGTGGATTGTTTTTAGTAATGGTTATTGCAATGTTTACTAAAGATGTTTGATTGTGTTATTAAAGTTAAAAATACTAAAGGAGGATAGAGTTGGTATATATTATCAAGGATTTGAATAAGAAGAAGATACAGGAAAGGGCTGTTGAGGAAATGATTGAGAGAGCTACTTCTGGATATAGAGAGAAGCCAAAGTATGATGAAGTGATGGAGAAGGCTATTGCTAATCAGGAGAAGATGAAGGAAAGGCTAAAGGATATGGGGATAGATGGTGTGATGAAAATGGAGTTAAGAAGAAGAGAGGATTTAAGTAAGGTTGCTTCTCCTATAAGTGAGCAAGGCAGCGTTGCATTAGATAAGTCTAAATTGAGAGATAGTTTTGTGGATGTGCAGGTAAATCCTGATAACTTTAATGATGTTAAAGTTGGTGGGATTAAAAAGAGATGAGCAAGAATAAAAAGGTTTTAGTGAAAGAAGATTTAAGTAACTGTCCTTATAGTGATGAAGAGATATTGGAGTTTAGAGATGGTTGCTTAACTAATATGGAACACAGGCATACAAGATATAAAGAGTTAAGAAGTATATTATTTGATAATGAGAAGAAGAATGATATTAGTAAGACTATTGATGATATAGTGAGTTTAATTTATCTTCCTGACAATATTATTTTTGATATAGTTGTTGACCCTGAAGAAGAGGATAAGATAACCGAGGATGTTCAGAGGAAGCTTGATAGGTTAAACAAGGTTTTAAGTGAAAGGTTTATCTATGATAGAAAGAATAAGTATGGGCTATCTATTGAGTTTTATGATTGGTTTTTCTGGTCTTGTGTGTATGGAACTTATATTGTTAAGTCAATACTTGATAGGGATAATGTAATATTTAAGGCTGTTAGTCCTTTTGATTTTGCTGTATATTATGAAGATAATAGAAGACTTGATAAAGACCAGATATTCTGTCATATAGCAAGAATACCTCACCATGTAGCTAAAAGAAAATACCCTGATGCAGAGTTTTTACCTACTGTTTCTCCACCAGCAAGAAGTGATACTTTTTTAGATTTAGTTATATCTCAAAATCAAAGCACACAGCAGTTTACTGTGTTACCTATTTATAAAGTGGAAGAAGAGCTGTTAACTCCTAAAAAGGTTGGTGAGTATGTAGAAGTATATGAGATGTGGTTCTGGGATTATTACACTAAAGACTGGTTTATGGCTCAAATAGTTGGAGATAAGATATATAAGTCAGTTAATCCTTTTATACCAAAAGAGCATCCTTTTACTGTTTTTACTCCAACACCAGTGGAAGGTTTTTTCTGGGGATTATCTGAACTTCATTATTTGACATATTTATATCTAAAGATTAAAGAAGAGACTAAAAGAATTGATGATGTAGAAAATTTGTTATCTGAACCACCTCTTATTGTATATGGCATATCTGGTAACATTGAAGCTAATGAGATGCAGGCAAAGCTAAAAAGACCAGGAAGTGTTGTAGAGATATATGACCCAACAGCTAAATTTGATTTCTATTTACCAAAATTAGACCCTGCTATTATATTTAAAGCTATTGAATACTATGACAATGCTTTTAAAGAGCAGAGTGGTATATTTGGTATTCTTGGTGGACATCCAATGCCAAATGTAAGAAGTGCCTCTTATGCAAATATACTTGCTCAATTTGCCTCAAGTGTTTTAAAGAAAAAGGCATTAAGGGCGGAAGCTTTTATAGAAGAAGTAATGACTATGTTTGCTAACTGTCTTGTAAATTCTGATACATACTTTAAAGAGTTACTCGATATATCTTTTAGAGTAGATGTATTTGCTCATACTTCATCTCCAATAACAGCACTTGCATATCAGGAAATGATAATGCACCTTGCAGATAATCAGATTATACCACCTGATGTTGTTATTGATATGTTACCAATACCAAAGAAAGAGAAAATTAAGAAGTTTATGCAGATGAAAGCTCTTGCGGAGGTGCAACAAGGTGCGACCCAGAAAGAGCAGGAAACGAAATAGAGGCTCTATGAAAAGAAGCCACAGATTAATAAAGAAACAAAAAAGGAGTAAAGGGACACTCCGATAAGCATAATTTTTTAAATAATTAAAAAAAGGAGTTTTAAATGGCAAGAAGAAAAGGCAGAGGAAAAGGTAGAGGCAAAGGTAAGTGTAAGTAACTAACAGACTTATCGTAGTGTCCCTTAAATAAAAAAAGGAGGTAGAATATGCCAGATGTTTTAAGTCAGTTAGGTATAGACACAAACTTAACATCACCAGCAGGAGGTGAAGCAGGAATTTCACAAGAAGGTTATGCTAATAATGCTATACCTGTAACAGAAGCAGAAGCACCAGCAATGCTTGGTTCTTCTAAAGATATAGCAGAAACAATATTAGCAGGTGCTATCATAGCCCTTGAGCAGGTAGTATCTATCTATGGATACACCACAGAAGAAGGAAAGAAAATTGCAAGAGCAATTGATAGCCTTTCAAGTGTAGTTCCTGAAGGTAAGATTAAAGAAGTGCAGGGACAGTTAGGTAATTTAATTAACACAGGTGGAATGATGCCTGAAATGCCAATGGGAGCACCAGCAATGCCAGCAGAAGGTGGAGCACCTATGCCACCACCAGCTGGTTAATTGGAGGATAAATGAATATAAGACCATTTGCAATTAAGGAAATGGATGGAATAGCAGGAGAGACAACCTATGTATTTGAAAATAATTTCACAATTGTTTTTTTAGATACCACAGGAGGTGATATTAATATCATATTGCCAGATGCAACTCCATATGATGGGATGATATGGAGGATTAAAAAAATAAACAAAGGTGGTGGTAATATCACTGTTAGAGCATACGAAGGTCAAACAATTAATGGTTTAGAAAAAGTTGTTTTATACAATGATGTAACAGAAATTAAAAGTAATGGAAGTAATTGGGATATAGTAGCAATTACACCAAATGAAAAAAATTTAATTAAGGAGGGAAATTAAATGATAGGAAAAACAAGAGTTTGTCCAAATGCAAATCCATTTTTTTATGGGGTATCTTTTGCAGTAAACAAAGTAGTAGGCGAAGCAGGGGTAACAACATCTTATACTGTAACAGATGATGATTTTACTATTTTGGTAGATGCGACAGCAGTAGCTGTTACTGTTAATCTTCCAGATGCAACTACCTGCAAAGGAAGAGTATATGCGATTAAAAAAATTGATGCAGTAACAGCAAATGCTGTTTCTATTACTCCATTTACTGGGCAGAAAATTGATGGTTCAACAAGTGCAGTTAACTTAACAGCCGCAAATGCAACAAAAGTAATACAAAGTGATGGTACTGGATGGGCTGTAATTGCAGGATAAAATAATTAAGGAGAATATATGCCTATATCTTTACCATATAAGTTTCAAAATTTAGATGTATCGCAATTAGATGATGCAGTTGATGATAGCGGTGATGTAATTGGTAAAGCATTTCCAGTAAGCTATCTTGATGCTAATTTTGAACAGCTTGCTAAAATAATAACTGTATCTTCTACTGCACCAACATCACCTTATACAGGACAATTATGGTTAGATACATCAACCACACCACCAGCATTAAAGATATATGACGGTTCATCATGGACTGGTGTAGTAAAACTTAAATTGGATGCTTCGCCAGAGTTAGGTGGAGAGCTTAATGCAGGAGCACATTCAATTGGATTTACCGCACAAACTGCAACTGGAGATGGAACAACTACTATTGATTGGAAATTAGGTAACAAATTTCATTTTACTTTTGGAGCGCAGGATGAAACATTTACCTTCACTGCACCTTCCTATCAATGTAACCTTCTATTAAAAATCACTCAGGATAGCACAGGGGGAAGGGATGCTACCTTCCCTTCTTCTGTAAAATGGTTAGGATTAGCACCAAACATTAAGTTGGGTGGAGCTAATAAGACTATGATAATTACATTTTACTTCGATGGCTCTACATACTGGGGTCAATCCTCATCCTGGGAGGTATAGTATGGCACTTGTAGCATACTGGTCTTTTGACGAAGGGAGTGGTAATAAAACTTATGATAAAAGTGATTATGGTTTTATTGGAACTCTTACAAATATGGATACTGCTAATTGCTGGGTTGATGGAGTTTCAGGTAAGTGCTTAAAGTTTGATGGTAATAATGATTATCTTGATTTGCCATACAACTTTTCAAAACCAAACACATTAACCATTTCTCTCTGGTTTAAAACTACTGCTTCAACTAGAGGTATTATATTTTTTCAGGCAAACATGGCTCCTTTAAATACCCCGGTTTATTTTGTTCCAACAATAACAATTCAAGCTGATGGAAAGATTAGAGCAGAGTATTGGACAGGCTCACCTGGAGCAATAATTAGTTATAATTCGCTTAATGATGGCAATTGGCATCATGTTGGTTTTGTTGGGAATACTAATAATCAAATACTATATATTGATGGTGTATCTAATGGGACAAGAGCTGGGACAATTAATAATGATTGGTGGACAAATTCAGCAATCGCAACAGGATATGATGATAGTCCAAGAGGGGGCTCTGATACATGGACATATTTTAATGGTTCAATTGATGAACTTAGCGTTTATAATCACGCATTATCACAGCAAGAAATAGATAATTTATACCGTAGCACTCCTTCATCTTGTAATGCAATTAACTTTGGTATAAACTTTTAAAAGGAGTAAATATGGCAATAGATTTACCTTATAAGTTTCAAAATTTAGATACTTCTCAAATGGAAGATGCTAAAGATAGCAGTGGGGATAAAATCGGTAAAGTAGTTCCTGCAAGCTATCTTGATGCTAACTTTACAGCACTTGCTAATGCTATAGAAGAACAACTTGGAAAAACAATTGTTATTTCTTCTACTTCACCAGCAGACCCAGTAGCTGGTATGTTCTGGATTGATACAACTAACATGTTGTTAAAAATTAGAAATCCGGGAAATACTGATTGGCAAGCTATCTGGGATTTTGCAAATCAAGCATGTGCAGGTAATGACCCAAGATTATCAGGACAACTTGTTTATAGAGAGTCAGAAGAAATATATTATACTGCAAATACCATATTAAGCTGGACACCATCTAATATAAGTAGAGTTATTTATCCGTATTCATATTTAGTATGTAAAACATCTGATAGAGGATACGCGGTAGAGCAGAAAGTATATGGATGGGCTTATGATGATGGCTCTGCTACTAGGAATGCAGAGCCACCAATTTTCGTTGGTGGTACAACAATTTATTTAGCTACTGGCGATAAAAACCCGCTTGTAGTCCTTAACTCGGCAAGCGCCCAAGCTGACTGGTTTGAAATTACTTCAAGGGATTATTGGAGACTTGTTTTTGGAGCTATATGTTTACCTTAATAATTTTTATAATTGGAGGTATTTATGCCAGAGAAATTAGATAGATGTGTTAAGAAGCTAAAGAAAAAAGGATACGAAGAAAGTTCCGCCTATGCTATATGCACAAAAAGCACAGGATATAAAAGAGCAAAAGGAGGTAAATGGAAGAAAACTAAAAAGAGGTAGCCTATGGAAAGTAATTTCTTTATTGGTTTTGTAATTGGAGTTTTTAGTTTTGTTGTTGGTAATCTTATTTTAATTGGAATAAGAGGAGGCAGCAAAAAAGTTGATGATGATACATTTCAAGCTTGTATAGATGCACTAAATAAGAGGCTTGATAGCATAGAGAAAAGAATTACAAGAATAGAAGAAATTCTATTAAAGAAATAAAGAAAGGAGGTAATTATGATAGCTGGCGCAGTAATAGGGTTAATTGGCTCATTTATACCAGAAGTGATAAAGATATTTAAAGATAAATCTGACCATAAAAGAGAAATGGAAATGCTTGAGATGCAACTTAAATACCAGAAAGAAATGACAACTCTTAAAATTGGAGAAGCAGAAGCATTAGCTCAACTTAAACTTGATGAACAAATTTACCAATATGCTCCTATAACAGAAGTAAAACCAACAGGTAAGTGGTGGATAGATGCTCTTCAAGTATTTGCTAATGTATATAACCAAACAGTAAGACCAACAATAACTTATATAATCATTGGTGCTTGGTTAGCTTTAAAGTTTGCAATGTGGCAACAGGCAGGAGGAACTCTTGATGCTATACCAAAGATATGGGGTGAGTATGAAAGCGATTTTGTTAGTGCTGTAATTACCTTCTGGTTTGGTAATCGTTCAATGTTAAGAACATTTGGAAGGGCGCGTTGACAGATAAGTGTGTAAATTTAACAAAAAAATGGGAGGGGTTTTCAGCAGTTCCATATCTATGCCCAGCAGGAATACCAACCATAGGCTATGGACATGTTATTACGAAAAAAGACAACTTCCAGTATCCAATTACCAGAGAATTTGCAGAACAACTTTTGATAAGAGATTTAAAAGGAATAGAGATGCTAATAACTCCAATGATTAAAATTAAAATACATCCATATATGTTAGATGCTTTAATATGTTTTAGTTTCAATGTTGGTGCTTATGCTTTTAAGTCTTCAACGTTAAGAAAGAAACTTAACAATGGTGAATGGTATGAATGTGCAGACCAGTTTTTAAGATGGGTATATTCAGGTGGAAGAAAACTTAAAGGCTTAATAAATAGAAGACAGGAAGAAAGAGAACTATTTTTAGAGGGGGTGAAATTATATGGCTAATGCTTTGTATCCAAAATTTAAAGAGTTATTGTTATCGGGTGGAATTAATATGACTTCTGACACAATTAAAGCTATGCTTGTTAAAACAGGATATACTTACAATGCAACGCATCAATATGTATCTGATGTTTCAGCTTATGATAATGGAAGAAGTTCAGCATTGTCTAATAAAACAGTTACAGATGGTATTTTTGATGCAGATGATATTACTATTACAGCTACTACAAATACACAGGTAATTGCAATTGTTTTATATAAAGATACAACAGAAGATACTACATCTCCACTTATAGCTTATATTGATAATGTAGCAGGTATACCATTTACGCCAGCGGCAAATGGAGTTGTGCAGATAATATGGGATAATGGTTCATACAAAATCTTTAGCTTATAACTATGGCTGATTACTACTTATATCCAGAACAGACATATAACAAAGATGGTTTTTATGGATTAATACCAATAACATCTAATGGTGTTAATTTAATACCTGAATTATCTAATTATAATCTAATTACTGGTATAGAACCATTAGAAGATTTAGTAGGCAGTCAAGAATTACAATTAATACAATATCCAGAAGAACTTAAAAATATTTCAAACTATGGTAGCAACATTTTACAAATAATTGCTTATCTTAACTCTGTTTATACAGAAACAAACTATGGTATTAATAATTTAATTTTATACTTGTTTTTGGTTTCTGTTATGAGTTCATTTAATGTTGGTAATTGGAAAATAAAAAATCCACCATTTGTTAATGTTCAAATTGCTAATTATGTATCTACAAATACTTCTAAAGCTAATTATAGGCTAACGCATGTTGTTAAAGATTTTTAATTATGTTAAGCAACATAAAAAGGAGGTGATGAAGATATGATTAAAAACCCAAAAGGAATGGCAAGAAAAATGCCTGTTCAGATTGATGGTGCTAAAGATTTTCTTAATGTCAATCTTGAGCAAGACCCAAAGATTGGTTTTAACCCTTCAATAGTTAAAAAAGAAGGCAAGAAAAAAGGAGGTAAAAAATAATGGAAGAATACGAAGTTGAAGATGCCTATAACAAATTGAAAGAAGAGTATGCAAGATTGCATCAGGCATATTCTGCTTATGAAATGGGATTTCAGAAAGCATATGAAGACCCAGAGTTACGACCTCATCTAAAGAAAATAGGTGAGAAAATTGGAGTGCTAATTGATGACCCTCCACAGGAAAAGGCTTATAGAAAAGAAATTGATGAACTTAAAAAACAGTTAGAAGAAAAAGAATTAAAAGAAAAAGAAGAAAAAGCTAAAAAGAAACAGGAAGAGTTTCAGGCTTTGCTTGGTAGATATGGCATTACAAGTGATGCAGAGTATAAGGAACTTCAGAGATTTATTCAGGAAAATGGTGTGATACCATCCACTACAAAAGGATGGGAGAAAATGTTGCAGGATTACAGGCGTGCAAAAATAGCACAGCCAACATATCAAAGACCAACATTTAAAAACAGAATAGGGGATGACTTTATTAAAAACCCAGAAGAGGCTTTATTTAAAGCCCATATAGAAGCATTAGGCTCTAAAGGATAGGAGGTAAAAAATGGTTAACTTTAATTATGGAACACCTTATGGAATTTATGCACCAGATGTTTCAACAGGTGCAAAAGATTACTTAAATTCTTTAAGTAGGGCAATTCCACCTTATGTTGTTGCACAGAATTTAGGAAAGCTTTCTCCACTTACAAGAAGGATACTTGCAAATTCTGAAGTAAAACCAATTTCTTTTCCATTCATTTCTCAACCAGTGGCAAAGAAAACAATTAACAATGTTCAGTTAGTAGATTACAATGGTTCTTTTAATGTCCCATCTGCTATTGATACTGACCTTGCAGATATGGCAACTGTGTATTCTAACCTTGCTCTTTCTACTTTGCTTGTATCTGATTTTGAAGTAAAAGCATATGAACAAGGGAATACAAATGTTTTATATGACACTGTTAAGTTAAGGGCAAACGAAACTTGGTTAGGATTGGTTGACCAGATTGCTCAATGGTTGCTTGGTGCAAGAACTGCATCTCCTGGTGTAGAAGACACAAATCAGTTTTATGGTATAAACGATATAATTGATGATGGAACTTTATGCAGTAACTATGCAAACATTGATAGAACAACCAATACATACTGGAATAGCTATATATGGAATGCTGCTACAGATTTAGGATATGTTTCAAGTCCAGTAGAAACTCCAGCCTATGTTGTTGTAATGAGAGCATTAAGCAAATACCAGGGAGTAGCATCTACAATGGGAATGCCAGATGCTGGATTTACTTCTCCTGGAGTATTTCAGGCATTAGTAGAAAGCTTTACTAATATTGAAAGATACATAGTTGCTGACCCTGCTAAATTAGATGAAACAAGACAGTATGAAGTAACTGGAGTAGCTGTTAGTGGAGTGCCAATATTTCCAGACCCATACATAACAGGAGACGAAATTTACTTTATCAACTGGTCTCATCTTAAATTTGTATTCTGCGATGGATATGCTGTTGTATCTTCTGGTTGGAAAGACTTAAGTATGACTGGTAAGCTTGCATACTTCTCATTCTTAATGTTTGGTGGGCAGTTGCTCAGCGATGCACCTGTTTCACACTTTAGAATAACTGGTATGCCAACTATTGAAAGTGTTAATACTGATTAATTAGAAAAGGAGGAAACAAATGGTATTGGTGCAAAATACATCTGACAAAGACTTTAGGATTGTATTTCAATCTGTGGAGTATCAAATTCCAATTGGCGAACCAGTTGATATCCCAGAAATAGCAGCAAGTTTATACTTTGCATATGGTATTGAAAACCCTAATCTTGAAAACATTAAATGGTGTTGTCATAGGCTAAAAAGAGCTAATCCAGCATTAGCTAATATGCCAAATAGAGAGATATGGGATAATATCATATGCAAAGTTATATTCGGTAAAGACATAATCAGAAAAGGCAAAAAATGACAGGTAATGACATAATTACAAACGCTAAACTTATTTATCCTGTTGATACATTCTTGCCAAAAGCTAATATGGTTGGTCTTTTGAATATGGCAAGAGAAAAGGTAAATAAGTTGATGCAGTTGTCATATACTGAATATAGCTTTAAAACCGTTGCTAATGAGTGGAGATACTATCTGGATAGAAACTTCTATGAAATCCACAGAGTAACTGTTGATATAGGGAACTCTCTTGTAATACCAGTAGAAAGGGTAAACGAAGGAGAGTTCCCTTTAAGAGACACATTTTATACTCATCCTGTTGTATATGCTTTTACTCCTATGAATAAGATAACTCTATATCCTGCACCTGATATAGATTATGATGTATATCTTTATGGATATACTCAATTAGGATTTAACTATACAGTTACAAATCTTAATGACACAGATGTTATCCCAGATAACTTTCTTGAACCTATCTCTTTTGAATTAGCAAGAAGAATTGCAATATATGACCAGAACTATGAGCTTTCAGGATTTCTTACTCAAGAGTTTTATAACCATTTAAGGATAAATAAGATATAATGGCAACAACAAAAAAGAAATCTAAAAAAGAACAAAGCATAGCAAAGTCTTTTGAGATTGATGTCCAACCGTGGTCAGGTATAATTACATCTCAAGATGCTTATACAATACCTGAAGATACTGCTGTATGGTTAAGTGGGTTACCAAAACTAACTGGAGCTATTGAGAATGTTCCTGATGCTGATGATGTTTATACTCATACTGCAAATATTGTAGATTTCTTTACTTTTAAGCTTGGAGATACTCAATATTTTTGTATTCTTGATGGAGCAAATTTAACTATTTATAGCTCTTCATTTGTATTTCTTGCAACTTATGCTACCAATGTTACAAAAGTTGAATATGCCATACAGGAAAACTCTGCTATATGGATTACATCTCCTACATTCTTAATAACATTTAATGGTTCAAACATTACTGATTTAACTGATAAAGGTATTAAAGGTAAAGCAATATGTTATTGGAAAGGTAGAATATTTATAGGCAATGGCAGAGTTATTACTTTTTCTGTTCCAAATCCTGATAGAACAGGTTCTGTAAATCCTTTTGATACTGCACAAGGCTCTGGGGCTATAACATTAACTGTTTCTAACTTCTATGAAATTCTATCTCTGATACCAAAAGAAGATAGTATTTATATTTTTACTGATAGAAGCATAGTTTCTCTTATAGGAACAACAATATCTAATGACCCAATGAGCTGGTATATAACAGAAATAGTAAAAGATGTTGGTATCACAGGAGTAAGAAACTATGTAGTAAATGAACATACTATATACTTTCATTCTCCTTTTGGTATCTATGAAATTACAGCAACATCACCACAGAAGATAGACGATGCCATAACAGATTTAACTAAAGATATTTCTGGAATATGTTATTTTTCTTATAGACAAGTCCCATATATAGCTGTATCAACTAAATCTGCTATTACAGCAAATTCTAATGCTATTTACTGCTATAATATGCTTACAAGGAAATGGTATGCTTTAAATTTTGATGCTAAAGTTATGTCAAATATTCTTGCAGATGCTTGGTTTACTAATAGCGATAAAGTATATAAGCTTTTTGGCAGTGAAGATTATGCACCACTGCATGTTAAATCTAAAGTATTCTTTAATCTTGATAATATTTATTTCAATATCAAAGGGATAGTTTTATATGGAAGAGGTAGCTTTAACTACTTTCAAGAGTTTATAGTTATGGTATTTGCAGGACAACAGGATAATATTATTTTTCAAGTATCTGGTGGTGATTTATTACAAATAACTCAAGACGAGGATTTTTGGGTAGCAGTTTTAAAGCCAATATCAACTATGCCATTTAGTATGAGAGTTAAACAATTTCAAATAGAGCTTATACAATCAGATAAAGGATATTCAGAAATAATAAATATAAGAGTAAGAGGAACAATGGGGGCAAGATATGTTTAGCAAGTTACCATTAGTTTTTGACAATCGTGATAAAGACTTCTGGTTTAATTATAATAAGAAACATGCAGAAGAACATCAGGATATGGCTAACTGGATTAATGCACTTGCAGAAGCAAAAAATCTTGATTTAACAGTAACTTACTACCAATTACCGCCTTATGACCCAAATGATAAAGTCAAAGCATCAGAGTTTTTTACAGTAAATTGGAAACAACATCAGATGTTTTATGATTTTTTAAATAAGATAGGGGCTTCTTTTACAATACCTTTTTATGCTTTTCCTAAAAACTATCCAAGCTTTATTTATGATTTAGATGCAGAAGCTTTTCTTAAAAATGAAAAAGAAATACATACAATGTTATGGAGGGCAATAGATGTTGCTAAGTCATCTCTTTGATTTATGCTTTGCTTTATGTGGCAAAGACAATTACTGGCAGGTATCTGAACAATGCAATATGATAGCTTGGGCTTATGAAACTGGTAATTACTTATTGATATCAAGAAATGGTGGGTATATGGCATGCTTTTATGCTTTTTGTAACTATGATGATGTTGAAAGAATAATGAAATCAAATGATTATATGGAAGGATTGATGGTATTAATGAGAAGACAGATAAGAGGTGATGTGATATTTCCTTTCCTTGTTTGTGGCAAAGTAGATAAAATTCATAAAGATATGTTTAAATTACATGCAAGAGCATTAGGAGCTAAAAGAATGAT
>Ga0116175_1000240_pt1 | contig 41590 bp, 34 predicted proteins | sample AD_UKC125_MetaG_FD_89802 | JGI IMG/M metagenome (GOLD analysis project Ga0116175, IMG submission 89802) | Active sludge microbial communities of municipal wastewater-treating anaerobic digesters from USA - AD_UKC125_MetaG | ecosystem: Engineered > Bioreactor > Anaerobic > Digestate | place: USA... | reverse complement strand
TATGCACTAGGGACAGTTCTTTTTGCATTTTTGGATTTTGAGAAATTTACAAGTTTCCTTTTGGGACAGAGGGTCAGACCTTCTGTCCCAATTTCATGGGACAAGGGGTCTGACCCCCTGTCCCAGTTTTAATTTCAAAACAATGGCACTAATATTGCATAATATTATATATGGTAGAATGTGTGCATTAAATTCCAAATAGGAGGTGAAAATATTGATTCATAGGATTCGAGATTTAATAAACAAAGAGGACAAAAAGAACCCATATACAGATGAAGAGATTTCGGAAATTTTAAAAGTAGATAGAGAAGTAGTTACCAAATTTCGATTGGAAAACGATATACCTAATTCTAGAGAACGAAGGCAAGGAATATTAAAAAAAGATTTAAAGGAAATTGTTGATGAAAACAAGGATATTTCCATAAGACAATTGACTAAGAGATTAAATGATATGGGCTATAACATATCTAGACATATAGTAGAGAATACAAAGTATGAAATTTATGGAGAAGATAGTATGGTGGAAAAAGTATCAGATTCTGTACCAATGTCTTTTTCTAAACTAATAGGAAGTGAAGGTAGTTTAAAAATACAGGTAAGTCAGGCAAAGGCTAGTGTATTATATCCGCCAAATGGACTCCATACCATGATTTTAGGGGCTTCAGGTACAGGGAAAACTCAATTAGCAGAAGCTATGTATTATTATGGCTTAGAATCCAAAACTTTTGAAAAAGATGCTCCATTTATTGTATTTAATTGTGCTGATTATGCTGATAATCCCCAATTATTACTTTCTCAATTATTTGGTCATATAAAAGGTGCGTTTACAGGGGCAGATGTGGAAAAAGAAGGCCTTGTAGAAAAAGCTAATGGAGGGATATTATTTTTAGATGAAGTTCATAGACTTCCTAGCGAAGGACAAGAAATATTATTTTATCTATTAGATAAAGGAAGGTTTAGACGCTTAGGAGAGGTAGATAATTATAGAGAAGCAAATATTATGTTAATTGCAGCAACTACTGAGGATCCAGAATCTTCTCTTTTAATAACCTTTAGAAGAAGAATCCCCATGATAATAAAAATGCCTGCCTTAAGGGATAGGCCCCTTGAGGAAAGGTATCAGCTTGTAAATACATTCTTTTTAGAAGAGTCTAGTAGAGTAAAAAAAGAAATAAGGGTAAAACCTGAGGTTATAAAGTATCTTATGATTTATGACTGCCCTGGCAATATTGGTCAGCTTAAATCCGATGTTCAAGTTGCTTGTGCTAGGGGATTTTTAAATTCCAAGATGAATAAATTAGATTATATTCTAGTAAATAAACAGGATTTGCTTTCTCATACTAAAAGTAATATTCAAAAAGGTTTAGGGCCAGATATTCATGATATTAGATTAGAAAAAGAGTTAATTTTTGACCCAAAAGGACAAGGAAATATAGTATTGAAACAAGACGAATATACTCCAGTGAGAAATATGTATCAATTTATAGAGGATAGGTACCTAGATCTAAATAATAGTGGATTAGATGAAAAAGAAATAAATAATATCGTAGGAAAAGAGCTAGAGGCAGAAATTAATGATTTTGTTCAATCCTTAAAATATAAAGACCATATATCCAAGGAAGAGCTAAAAAGCATAGTGGATAAAGAGATATTAGATATTTCAGAAGATATATATAAAATTGCAAATGAACATTTTAAAAATTTAAAGGCTAATTTTTATTATTGTATATCTGTTCATTTAAACTCTACTATGGAAAGAATAAAACAAAATAAGAAAATCGTAAATCCTAGGTTGGAAAATGTTAAAAGAGAATATGTAAAGGAATTCAAAGTAGCAGAGAAAATAGTGGATAGAATTAATGAAAAAATTGGTATTCAATTACCTGAAGATGAAATAGGATTTATAGCTATGTATTTAAATTTGTTTTCAGGAGAAAACGAGATAAAGGAAGGTAAGATTAAAATAATAGTAATGAGTCATGGCTATGTGGCTTCTGCTATGGCAGATGTAGCTAATAAACTCTTAGGTGTAGACCATGCCATAGGCATAGAAATGGATTTAAATGAAAGCTATGAATCTATAGTTGAAAGAACTGTAGACTTAGTGGAGAAAGTAGATGAGGGAAAAGGTTGTATATTTCTTGTAGATATGGGTTCTTTAGCGAGAATAGATGAAGTTGTAACTGAAAGAACGGGAATACCTACTAGAGTTGTTGATAGGGTGGATACCGTTATGGTATTAGAGGCTGTTAGAAGGGCTATATTGCCATCCCAGGACATGGATGAAATAGTATGGGAATTAGTATCTAGTAAAGGGTTATCAAAGAAAAATAAATATACTCCTAGTAAAAACAATAAGAAAAAAGCGATAGTAACAGTTTGCATAACTGGAGAGGGTACAGCATTAAGTATCAAACAATTACTAGAAAGTAAAGGGGATAAAGAACTACTTAAGAATATAGAGATAATTCCAATAGGATTGTTTTCTGAGGAGCAATTAGAAATTCAAATAGAAAGAATAAAAAAAGAAAATGAAATAATTGCTTATGTAGGTACTATAGAGCCACCAGTAAATGATAGGATTCCTTTTATTAATATGACTGAAGTTATTAAAGAAGGGGGCATAGAGAAGATTAATGATATTATATTATCTAATCATGATATTTGTCCAGTTAAATATGAAAATATAGTAAATGAGGAATTGGTTTTATTTGATTTAGATGCTTATACCAAAAACGAAGTTATAGATAGTTTGTTTTTATTGCTTAAGGGAAAAGGTTTTGTTAAAGAAGAATTTTTATTGGATGTATATAAAAGGGAATCATTAAGGCCAACTACTGCCAAAGGTGGAATTGCTATTCCCCATGGGATGCCTAATAATGTATTAAAACCAGGGTTTGCCATTGCAAAACTAAAAAAACCTGTTGAATGGGAAAAAAACATGACAGTAGATTTAGTTTTTATGATAGCTTACAAAACTGATTCAAAGGATTTCTTTAAGATATTGTATAATATTTTGTTAAATCAAGAGTATTTAATAGAATTTAAAAACGCTTCCAATGCTAGTGAAATTGCGGATTTGATAAACAAAGATATGGCTTTAGAATATTAATTGGCATAGGAATTGCAATAATAATAGACATAAGAAATTGGGGGTGGTTCATGTTGAGTGTACTAGATGAAAAACTAATAAAATTAAATTTAAATTGTAAGACAAAAGAAGAAGTAATAAGTATTTTAGGCAAACTTATGAAGCAGGAAGGTTATGTAAAAGATAGCTATGTAGATGCAGTACTAAAAAGGGAACAAATTCATCCAACTGGAATTCCTAGTAAAGGTATTGCTGTAGCCATTCCTCATACTGATAGTGAACATGTGAATCAATCAGCAATTGCAATTGGTGTATTAAATAATCCTGTAGAGTTTAAACAAATGGGAGCACCAGAAATTTCTCTATATCCACAGTTAATTATGATGTTGGCAATTGATGATCCAAAAAAGCAGGTTGATTTATTAAAAAGCTTAATGGATATATTCCAAAATGAGGAGCTTTTAATCAAAATTAAAAATGCTAAAGAAAAACATGAAATATTAAATTTATTAAATTTTTTATAAATAGGAGGGAGATTAAAAATGAGAAGAGTAAGAATATTAACTGTTTGTGGTTCTGGGACTGTAAGTTCGTCTATGATTGCGAACAAGTTAAAAGACACTTTGGGAGAGAAAGGGTATAAGGTAGAAACTACAGAGGTAAATCCTGGTGGAGTTAAAAGTGCTTTATCTACAGGGAGTTATGATTTTATTGCCTATACCAGCCCTATACATGGGGAATTTGATATACCAGCTATTAATGCAGTAGGTTTTCTAACTGGATTTGGGGAAGAAGAATTTATTGATGAAGTTTTAAATTTATTAGAAGAATCAGAGTAAAATAATAAATAAATGGAGGGATAGTAATGGGTAAAGTAATAAAAGCTATTTTTGATACTTTTGGGCCAGCAATATTTGTTCCAGTAGTATTGTATATAGTGGCTAGGGTTTTAAAAGTTAAACCCAAAAAGGCATTTGATTCTGCTTTATTCGCAGGAGTTGGGCTTACAGGATTTACTATGCTTATTAATTCCTTTATTCCTGTAATAGTACCTACGGTACAAAAGATGGTTGACAATACAGGCGTGAATTTACCAGTATTGGATATTGGGTGGCAGGCTACTAGTGTGGTTGCTTATTCTACCAAGGTAGGTATGATATTTGTTGGTATAGCTCTTTTAATACAGACTATATTATTTTTGATAGGATGGACAAATGTTTTTATGCCTGGTGATTTATGGAACAACTATTCCTTTATGGTCTGGGGATCTATGATTTATCTATTGACTGATAATATGATGTTATCAATACTTACTATGATTGTTATGAATCTTTATGTATTGTTATTTTCAGAAATTTTACAGAAAAGATGGTCTACTTATTATAACTATCCAAATTGTGCATTAGTTGCTCCACATCATGTAGGTGCAGTTCCCTATGCAATAGCTATGGATTGGTTATTAAATAAATTAGGACTTAATAAAATTAATTTAAATCCTGAAACTTTACAGAAAAGAATGGGTTTTTTAGGAGAACCAACTAGTTTAGGTTTAATATTAGGATTATTTTTAGGAATCATGGGTAATATAGGACATTTAAGTTCCTTAGAAACCTGGGGAGAGATAACAACTGTGAGTATAACTACTGCAGCTGTTATGGCTATATTTCCTAAAGTTGCAGGTATTTTTGCTGCAGCATTTACCCCACTAACGGAAGCAAGCAAAAAAACAGCAAAATCTGGAATCAAAAGTAGAGAATGGTATCTTGGTGTAAATGATGCAGCAGGATATGGTGAAACTGCTACTTTAATAACGGGAATTTTATTAATTCCTATAATGGTATTAATGGCTCTTATATTGCCTGGGAACAAGACTTTGCCTATGGTAGATTTAATAGCATTGCCATTTATGGTAGAGGTAATTATAGCAGTATCTAATGGAAATATATTTAAAGGATTAATTTCTGGTACTATCTGGTTTAGTATTGGGCTTTATATGACTTCATATACAGCACCAATGTTTACAGAAGTGGCTACTCAAGTGGGTGTGACTATTCCAAGTGCAGCTATGATGATAACTAGTTTTGGAATTTTAACTAATCCGACTTTAGGAGTACTATTTTTAGCATTTTTAACACAGAATGTATTTGTAATTGCTGGAGTGATTGTTCTTTATTTCGTATTATATTTCTGGTTTAGGAAAAATAAAGAAAGAGTTCACAATTATTTAGAAAATGTCAACGCTGTTGCTGTTGATGAAACCAACTAAGGAGGCATTCCATGAAACTAGTAATTGTAGGAGATATACATGTTCCATGTAGGAATTTTAGAGAGGCTATAGAAAAGTTAAATTTGGAATTTGATGAAATAGTAGAATTGGAATGGAAAGTTAAAGATAAGGAAGATTTTCAAAAAAAGATTTTAAATATAGAAAAAAGTGGTTCTTCTGCAGAAGAACCACCACAAGAACTATATAAGGAAATAGCTGATGCTCATATGTTATTAGTACATTTTTGTCCTATACCTAAGGAAATTATTGAAAAGGGCAAAAAATTAAAATTAATAGGAACTTGTAGAGGTGGTCTTGAACATATAGATGTACAAGCTGCTACAGAAAACAATATTCCAGTTATGCATGTAATAAGGAATGCAGAGCCAGTAGCAGACTTTACATTAGGATTAATATTATCAGAAACTAGAAACATTTCAAGAAGTCATGAAGAAATTAAAAGAGGATGTTGGCGGAAAGAATTTGTAAATAGTAAGCATACAACTATTTTAAAAAATCAAAAAGTAGGTTTAGTAGGTTTGGGACATATAGGGAAGTTAATGGCTTCTAAACTAACTGCCCTAGGTGTAGAAGTGATAGGCTATGATCCCTATGTTAATCAAGAAGAGTTAAAATTAAATAATATTAATATAGAGATGGTTTCATTAGAAACCCTTTTTGAGGAATCGGATATAGTTTCACTACACTTAAGATTGACTGAAGAAACAGAAGGCATGGTAAATAAGGAGTTATTATCACTTATGAAGCCTACTTCCTATATAATAAATACTTCAAGAGCTGGAGTAGTAAAAGAAGAGGATTTGATAGAAGTATTGGAAAGAAGAGGAATTATGGGAGCAGCATTAGATGTTTTTTGGGAAGAACCTTTATCTGAAGATAGTCCTTTATTAGATTTGGACAATGTAACTTTAACGTCTCACTTAGCTGGAGATACTGTGGATGCAATACCCAAATCACCTAAATTATTAGTAGAAGAAATAAACTATTTTTATGAAAAAGGTATAAGTAGTATGATAGTAAATTTAGGAGAAATAAATTTGTATAATAATGAGGAGTGATAAATTTGTTATTAGAAAATGAAAGAAACTTAGTAGTTGAATATGGGAAAAAATTAATTGAAAATAATTTGACTACAGGTACTGGAGGAAATATTAGTATTTTTAATAGAGAAAAAGGTTTAATGGCTATTAGTCCTAGTGGTATTGACTATTTTAAGACGACTCCTAAGGATATAGTTATACTAGATTTAGATGGTAAAATAGTGGATGGGTTTAGGAAACCTTCTAGTGAACAGGATATGCATAGAATTTTTTATAAAAATAGACAAGATATTAATGCAGTAGTTCATACTCACTCTATTTATGCTACAACGATAGCTTGCTTACACTGGGATTTACCAGCAGTACATTATTTAATAGGTTTTGCAGGAAATGATGTAAAATGCATAGATTATAAAACTTTTGGAACAGAAGAATTAGCTCAAGCTGCACTTGAAGGTATGAAGGATAGATATGCGGTATTATTAGGTAATCATGGTTTACTAGCTGGAGGAAATGATATTGAATATGCTTTTAATACTGCTGAAGAAATAGAATTTTGCTGTGAGGTATATTATAGAACCAAATGTATTGGTGAACCTGTTATTCTAACTGAGGATCAAATGAATATTGTGTTAGAAAAATTCAAAACCTATGGGCAGAAAAATAAATAAAATGAAACAAGTAGTATATTATGGCCCTGAAGATGTTAGAATAGAGGAAAAGGATATACCTACAGCAGGTGAAGGAGAAGTTATAGTAAGAAATAGGGTTGCACTTACTTGTGGTACAGATGTAAAAACCTTTGTAAGGGGGTATCCATTATGGGATCCACCTTATACTTTTGGACATGAGGCAGCTGGTGAAGTGGTAGAGATAGGCAAAGATGTAACTAATTTCGAAGTGGGAGATAGAGTTGTGGCTCATAATTCTGCTCCTTGTAATGAATGTTATTACTGTAAAAAAGGGCAACATTCTATGTGTGAAAATATTCAATTTAACCTAGGGGCTTTTTCTCAATATCAAAAGATACCCAAAGCTATAGTAAAACAAAATATGTTTAAAATACCAAATGATATGGACTTTGCAGATGCAGCTCTTTTAGAACCTTTTAGCTGTGCAGTTTATGGTATAGAAGAGATAGGGATAGAATTATCAGATGTAGTAGTGGTTAATGGTGCTGGTCCCATTGGGCTTATGTTTACTAAATTGGCAACATTAAAGGGAGCAAAGGTTATAACTACAGATTTGTCCGATGAGAGATTAAAATTAGCCAAAAAGTTAGGAGCGGAAGTAACTTTAAATGTAAAAGATAAACAAAACACTATAGAATTAGTAAAAAGTTATACAGAGGATAGAAGAGGGGCAGATGTAGTAGTAGAAGCAGTTGGGACTAAAGAAACTTGGGAGAATAGTGTGTTAATGAGTAGAAAAGGTGGGAAAATTTTATTATTTGGCGGAACTAAAAAAGGTATAAATTTTGAAATGTCGACGGAACTATTGCATTATTCTCAACTTACAATAAAAGGAGTTTTCCATACAACTCCCAAGCATGTTAAAATGGCTTTTGAGTTATTAAATAGAGGAGTAATATCTGCTAAAGATTTTGTCTCGAATCAATATGAAATAGATGATATTGAAAAAGCTTTGATAGAGCATAAAGAAGGAAAAGTAATAAAAAATTTAGTTCTACTATAGATTGAACAGTGGGACAGAGGGTCAGACCTTCTGTCCCAATTTCATGGGACAAGGGGTCTGACCCCCTGTCCCAGTTATTTTTTATAGTTGTTATCTTTATGAACAATACATGATATAATATAAATACAAGTGAAAGATGAAATCGAAGGAGTTCCAATGCTAAACTTGACACCATTATTGAGGAAAATGAGATATTAAAAGAACTAATAGGAAAACATGAAGTAGATATTAGAAGAATTCAAAGAAGAATAGTGTAGAAGATTATAATTATAGAACTCTTTCTTAGGGTTCTTCAGTTTGTAGACAAAACAAGGTTTTCTTTATTATGAAAGCGGAAATCGAATTACTTACTTTTGATGATTTTGGTACACAAGTTGATGCATTATATAGTGGTAAAGTTGGCGCTATAATAATAAATGAAGTTTATAGAGAAACTATACTTGAAATATTTGAAGACTTTAATGATAGGACAATAGTCATTAAAAGTTATCAAATAGAAGTGATAAAAGGGATGATAAAAAAAGCTACTTCTCCTACTATTATTATCAAATATAATAATATATTAAATAGTGTATTAGGAACCTTTGAAACTAATATGAGATTAGAGGAAATTACAAACTTAATTAAGATTTAAAAAAGGTATTGGTGTAAGAAGACTTGAGGATGTAATTATACATAGTAGAATATATAAAAAGGGTAAATCGATTGGCTACTATAAAAGAAATTGCCAAGATGGCAGGGGTTTCAATGGCAACGGTACCTAAAATATTAAATGGTAAGGATCAATATATAAATGAGGCAACACATCAAAAAGTGTTAGAAATAGTTGAACGGGAAGGCTATATCCCCCTTATATTTACAGCTTTACATGGAGGAGATTTTTGAGTATTTTTGTATCATTATTGCTGATTTATACCAATGTTTTAATAGCACCAATTATTGTATATTTTATTTGGAATGCTATTGGGTGTCTATATCTAGGGGGCAAATTTCCAATCAAAGAAAAGGGGGATTTCATGAAGATTATACATATGATAGATGACTTTGAAATTTTGTGTAAAGAATCTAGAGAACTAGGTTCTTTTGAAGCATATAAGCGATATACTATGAAATATTCAGAACTGTTTAATGGAATTTTGAAGGGCTTATATATGACACAACTGGAGAATCTTAAACCTATGATTGATTCTAGAGATTTTCAAAAGAGTCTTAAAATTGCAGAAAATAATTATGAAAATGATATAGTCCAAAAAATTATTAATTTAGTAGAAGAAGTAGCTTCTTTACTAAATTTTAAGGAACATTTTGATATATATCTTGGTTTAGAATTAGGTAATATTGGAGGCTTTTCTGGCCCTAATCCAAAAGGACGACCTTTTATTTATATTGGTTTGGATAGGGTAATAGACCAATCGTTTTTAAGGTATTTTATTCCACATGAAATGAATCACATGGTGAGAGCCCACACAATAAAGGGAATTAATATGTTCGATTTTATGGAAAGGACAATTACGGAAGGATTAGGTTCTTTTTGTCCTATTGCTTTATATAATATGGAGTATACAGTAGATATAATCTCAAACTCATTAAATTTGCCAAGTAAAGAGGTGAGTAGACTTATTGATGATGCCGATTTACTTATAGATGAAATTACAGGAGAGTTTGGCTCAATATTGACTCAGGATAAAATGAAAAAATATTTCACATGGTCAGAATCAGATAAAGATAATAAGCACTATTTAAGTGGGTATTATGTTGGTATGGAAATTATTAAACGTTTAGTAGGTATAGGTTATGATTTCGCTAAATTAACTATTATGCCATCAGAATGTATTTGGGAAAAATATAAAGCTATTACTTTATAAAATATGGGACAGGGGGTCAGACCTTCTGTCCCATTTGTAAATAGGATTAATGGATATTGAAGAATTAGGAATTGTAAAGGTTTACTAGGAAAGGCCTAAATAGAAAGGCCTTTTTTGTGTGCTTAATTTTTCTGAAATTCAAAGAGCAAGTTTAACATTGACTTTTTTTGAAAGAAACACTATAATAGATTTAACAAAGTAAAACTCTTTTTACCTATAGTAAAACATCAACATTTGAGTACCAAAATATATCCTTATATTTGACACTACAAAATTTAAGGAGGAGGCAGTAAAATGAAAAACAAAAAACTTGTTATGATACCAGGACCAACGCCTGTTACCAGGTCAATACAGGATCAAATGGGAAGAGAAACAGTAGCACATGGAGATCCTGGTTTTGTAAAAGATTTCAAACAAGTAATAGAAGATTTAAAAGATATTTTTAAAACAAAAGGTGAAGCTTTTGTTGTAGCTGGAACTGGTACTTTAGCAATGGAAATGGGAATAGCAAATGTTACAAAAGAAGGGGATAATGTATTAGTTGTATCCCATGGACATTTTGGAGATCGTTATGTAGAGCTTTGTGAAAGGAAAGGTTTAAAAGTTGATGTATTATCATCTGAATGGGGAACTATCGTCCCTATAGAAGACATTGAAAAGAAACTAAACGAAAAAAAATATAAAGCTATAACTGTTACTCATGTAGATACTTCAACAGGAGTATGTGCTCCAGTAGCTAAAATAGGAGAAATAGTGAAAAGATTTGAAGACACTGTATTAATAGTTGATGGTGTATGTGCTACTGCTGCGGAACCTGAATATTTAGACGAAATGGGTATAGATGTACTTATAACTGGATCACAAAAGGCTTTTGGAGTTGCTCCAGGACTTGCAATAGTACTAGCTGGACCTAAAGCATTAGAAAGAAGAAAATCCTTAGGAACTATCAGAGATTATTATTTAGATTTTGAAAAGTGGATTCCAATTATGAATGATCCAGCAAAATATTTTGGTACTCCACCAATAAATATGATATGGGGATTACAAGAATCCTTAAGGATTATTAAAGAAGAAGGAATCGAAAATAGATACAAAAGGCATGAAAAAGTAGGAAAAGCTATGCAAAAGGCTTTGGAAGAAGGTTTAGGATTTACTGTACTAGCAGAAAAGGATTACAGAGCAGTAACTCTTTCCTGTGTAGAATATATGGACGGAATAATAGATGAAGAATTTAGAAAAATATTAGCAGAAGAAGGTGTAGTAGTAGCAGGAGGATTAGGAAGCTTTGTGGGAAAATCTTTTAGATTAGGTCATATGGGTAATATAGATACTCATTATCTTGTATCAACTATATCAGCTATTGAAAGAACTCTTTACAGACTAGGGATTAAAGATGTATTAGGCAAAGGTGTTAGTACCTTAACGGAAGAGTTAATAAAATAGTGGTTTAATGTAAATATGCTTAGAAGCTAAATTATTTTTAATAAAGTTTCTAAGCATATTTTTTAGAAATGGAAAATAGCTTATACTTTGTGGGGAAAATGCTTTTACTGGTAATAATAGAAATAAGATGAAAAATCAGAAATGAGAATTTTTTTATGTTAACATTATTCTTTCATATCAAGAGAAGTTTAGCAAAAACGATTTTTATATATTTTGCTGAAACTCAAATCTTCTAATGAGGTTGACTTTTTTAATTAAGAAGGTTATTATTTAACAAATACAAATTTCAGTTACCAATAGTAAAACATTTAATAGTATAAAATTTACTAAGTTTGCTATATAATACTAATATTGTTTATTTTACAAACGCAATAATATTATTTGGAGGAATGGTAATGAGTAATAATAAAAAAACTAAAGAGAAAAAAACCATAGCTTCTGTTATTAAAGCTATAGAAGTAATAGAGTATATTGCCTACTCAGAAAAGGAAGTTGGTGTAACTGAAATAAGTAATGGTTTAAATTATGGCGTAAGTGCAACATATCATTTATTAAATACCCTAAAAGAATGTAATGTAATTGTTCAAAACGAGAGAACAAAAAAATATAATCTAGGATTGAAACTATGGCAGATAGGAATGTTAGCATATGGGAAAAATCATATTTCTGTTACATTAAAACCTTATTTAAAAAAATTAAAGGATTTAACAGGGGAAACAGCTAATTTAACTGTCATGGATAACAATCAGATAGTGTATATTGCTCAAGAAGAAAGTGATAAGTTGGTTAAAATGTTTACCACTATAGGAGCCACAGCCCCCTTACATTGTACTGCTGGAGGTAAAGTACTATTGGCATACAAGCCAAAAGATGTCAGGGATGACATGCTAGAAAAAATTGAATTAACTAAATACACAGAAAATACAATAGTAGATAAGGGAAAACTCATAAAGGAATTAGAAGAAGTTAGAGAGAAAGGGTATGCCTTTGACAATGAAGAAAGAGAAATAGGAGTTAGCTGTATAGGTGCACCTGTATTTGATATTAATAATAATACAATAGCTTCTATTACTATATCTGGACCAACAGCAAGATTTACTGAAGAAAATAAGAAAAAATGGGTGGATATTGTAGTGGAAGTTGTCAAAGAAGCAAGTGATTACTTAAAAATTATAAATTAAATGGGACAGGGGGTCAGACCCCTTGTCCCAAGTAGAGCAAGTGGTTCGTGGCTTTAGTTGTAAGTAGCTGGCTTGCTTATTATAAGAGTAAGTTATGTTTTTTAATATGATCTTGTTAATATTATCGTTATGACTTACAACTACATATATATTTTCATGGTTTCTTTCTAAATAGCTAGATGTAGGGAAACGAGCCTTATATGTGCCAAATTTTTTAAAATTAGAGTCCTTAATAAGCTCTAAATTATCAGTAGATATACATCTGTCTTTAACATAAACCTCAACATTTATTTCAAGAGGCAACTCAAACAAATCTGTAGCCGGCGTAATCATTAATACACAATCATAATTTTTATGTATATTTATAAATGTGTTCCAAAAATCATTTTTACCTTTTAAATCAATACTGTTAATGTTTCTTAGAGGGTGTATGCTTATCGTATAATAAACTATAAATATGCTTGCCAATACACCAGCAATTATAATTCTAAAAAGATTTCTTTCCATATCATAACCCTCCCTTAACATTTATATGATTAATTTTAGTTATTAATATTTAAAATTCACTATAATATAATTATATCATAAGCATTTCCTGATATATTATTTATTTAGGATTTTAGCAATAGAATACTATTATATTAATCGCATAGTCACAGATAAAGCATAAATCTAAAGTAATTAGAAAAGTCCTAAAAATTTAGGACTTTTCAGTTACTATACTTGATTTTAATGAACTCTATAAGTAACTCGTACAGGGACATTTCTTGAAATATATGTATTCCCCCACGAATATTCTCCCCTAACGGAAAACCCTGGTAAATCCACTGAACCACCTACACTACCTGTTATGGTAACTTCAAAATACCCGTCAACACCAATAGTAACGCTTAAAGTTGGAAACTGGCTACTGCCTTCTCTAGGGTCTGACCACATACTAGTTTCAGTCCAAGTATATACATAAAGTCCAGATTTTTTTTTACTAGATATTCCAAACACATCTTCTATCTATCTAAAAGAAGTATCGGAACTAATATATACTTTTATTGTTGCATTTACTTTTCCTTCAAAGTTTTTATTATACTTATACTCAAAAACACGTGAATAATCATAATATTTGTATTCTCCCCTTGACATTAAGCTTATATATCTTGACTCAATTTCATATGCTTCTTGAAGAGAAATACTTCGTGCTTTTGCTAATCTAGAAACATATTTATCAAAAGATATTTCAGTTAATACTGCACCATCTGGCAAAGTAACGTTTTTATCTAATTCTATATTACTAATGTCAACTACTCCTTGTGTTGTAAAGAAAGGTTTGTCATTCTCACTTGATATAGTTTCTGCCAGTGCAAAGTTACCTAAAAATACAAGTTTTCTTACCCGCTTACACCTTATCCTTAATTATGATATAATAAAATAAATATCTTTACATTATTAAAATATAATAAGTTCTATTTAGAAAGGAGTTTGCTATGATAAACAATGCTCAATCCTATTATCCAATTTCTATAGATAAAATAGAGGAAAAAGTTGAAAGAAAAATTAAACGTGCTACTTCAAGAAAAGAAAATGATATATACGAATTAAACTTGTTTAACCCATATAAAGACTTCCCAAATATTCAAGAGATGGTTAATGAGCATGGTGAAACTATAATGCGAATAGATGGTGATATACCCCCTAATCTTCCAATAGAAAATAATGATAGATTTTTATTTATTAGTTATGATCAGACAGCCTTTACTCATGGATTACATAAATATCCAGCTAAGTTCTTTCCTGAATTGCCTAGATGGCTTATTCAACGGTATTCAAAAGAGGGGGATTTGATACTAGATCCCTTTACAGGTAGTGGTACTACCAATGTGGAGGCATTATTAAATAATAGGCATTCTGTTGGCATCGATGTAGACCCTTTTTCTAGATATATTTCGAAGGTTAAAACAACTCCATTAGATGAAAAAAGCCTGTATAAGACACAAAAATACCTTCTAGACCAAATAGTAAAATATCATCCAAAAAAAATAATGCCAGAGGATATCCCAGATTTTCCTTATAGGGATAATTGGTTTAATGAAGAGATTATATACGAATTAGCCTATATTAAAAAAACCATATTAAATATGGATACTACTAAAGATATAAAGGACTTTTATTTAGTTTGTTTTTCATCAATAATTAGATCTGTCTCCAATGCCGATGATAATTGCACTCGAACTGTAATACGAAAAAAATTAAACAAGCAAGTTTATCCTTCTTTTGCACTAGTGAAATTTGCAGAAACCATATTGATTTCTGTACCTAAAATGGTGGAATTTTCAAATAGGGTTTCCTCTTCTATATCAGTAGAAATCCCACATGACATGGATGCTAGGCATATAGATTATAATCCAGATATATTCGATTTGGCTGTAACTTCTCCACCATATGTTAATGCAGTGGATTATCCTAGGACACATCAGTTGGAACTTTATTGGTTGGAATTTGAGAGTGGATCCCTTGTGCCTTTAAAAAAGAAACATATAGGAACAGAAAATGTTCCAGCGAAACTATATAATGAACTTCATAGCATAAGTATTAAAGAGGCAGATATTGTAATAGAAAAAATCTATAAACAAGATCCTAAACGGGCATATATAGCATATAAATATCTTGCAGATATGGAGAAAAATCTCAAAGAAGTATATAAGGTATTAAAACCTGGATCACATTATGTAATAGTTGTAGGGAACAATCGAATAAGAGGACAGTTGTTTGAAAGCTGGAAATATCTTATAGCCCTAGCGGAAAGGGTAGGATTTACTTTAGAAAAATATTTTGCATCAGAAATTATTAGACATTTTATTAAAGTACCTAGGGAAGAACGTATCGATACTGATTGGATTATTGTACTAAAAAAATAGGGAGGAATTATATATGAATAATATTACTGAAAAAGGTAAACAAGCCTCAGTTGATGGATTTGCCCACGAACATATTGCCGTAGGTCTACTTATGAAAAAATATCAAAATGTTTCTCTTGTGGATTTACCCTTATCTCCCTATGATATTATTATTGCATTTCAAAATTCTGATGGAGAGGAAGATATCATTAAATGCCAGGTTAAAACAGCAACAAAATCTGTAAAATTTACAGGAGGTACTAGGGGTGGCATTGATAGGCAATATATTTCTGGTGTTAAAGAGTATATTCAATCTACCAAAACATCTGATGTAGTCATTGGCGTAACTCCAATTACGGAGCATAGTTTTGATCTTTATTTTGTGCCTACAGTTTTAATAGGGTATTTAGGACAAAAATCCATAAGTATAAATAGAATTAGAGGATTAAAAAATAATTATGAAATCCTAGAACATTGTAAAGATAAGGCTTATGTTCTAGAAAAGTGTAGGGAATATGGAATTATATAATGGGACAAGGGGTCATACTGGGACAGGGGGTCAGACCCCTTGTCCCACATGGGACAAAAGGTCTGACCCCCTGTCCCAGTAAATTCGAGATAGCATGGAAAAACAAAAGAACAAAAATAAAAGCTCAGTGGCTTTATAAAGCCACTGAGCTTTTATTTTTCAATTATCTATTGATTTCAGGATTATCTGTTCTTCCCACTAAATAATCAATAGAGACTTCAAAGTAGTCAGCTATGGCAACTAGCTTTTCTATAGTTGTAGTTCTTCTTCCACGTTCAATATCACTTATAGCATTTGAAGAAAGGCCAACCATTTTTCCTAATTCAGATTGTTTGATATTTTTTTGTTTACGTAACATTTTTACGCGTTCAGCAAAAATTTTATTAGAAAACATACAAAAACCCCTTGACATCCCGCGAAAAGCAGGATATCATATAGGTAATCCCGCTTTTAGCAGGTTATTTTATAAAAAAGGTGGTGATAAGATAAAAACCCTATATTAAAATAATTACCAAAATAGCTGTTTTCATACCTTTTAAACAGCTACAAAAATTTATAAGTACTAATTATTTAGCAGGTTATCATAAAGTTTGCCCCAACAAACTTTATGATAACATTTTACCAAAATTTTTATACTAATACAACTGTATTAGATAAAGGAGGTTTAGTTAATGGAGGGAAAAGGTCTGTTTTATGATTTTAAGGTTCATCTTATTTGTATTATTCTAGTGGTTATTGCTGAACTTATCGGTATCATATCTATTAGCTTAGGGCCAATCAAATTTTCTTTGTTGCCAATGCTTCATGCTTTGGTTATTGGTATTTTGCTTTCACAAATCAGGCTTCTTAAGATATTAAATCAAGAAGATATGGAGACGGCTTCGCCATACATAGGGATTTGTGTTATGTATTTGATCGCTTATATGGGAAGCACTATAGGACCTAATCTTTCTTTAGTTGCTAGTGCTGGTCCAGCTTTGATCCTACAAGAATTAGGGAATCTAGGAACAATATTTTTTTCAATGCCAATTGCAGTCCTTATATTTAAAATGGATAGAACCTGTATAGGGAGTGCATTTTCTAACTCGAGGGAGGGTTCATTGGCAATTATAGCGGATCTATATGGATTAGATAGTCCTGAAGGACGTGGAGTAATGGGTTCTTATATAACAGGTACATTATTAGGAACTATATTCAATGGTATTTTAGCATCTTTGCTGGTAAACGTTTCCTGGTTCCTACCAGAAGCTTTAGCTGCGGCTTGTGGCACAGGCTCTGCATCTATGATGAGTGCCGCCCTTGGACCTATTTTAGAAGCCTTTCCTGAAAAAGCAGATTCATTGACTGCTTTTGCTGCAACAAGTCAAGTATTAACAAGTATCGATGGTATGTATATGTCTCTATTTATAGCAATTCCTCTTACTGAATGGTTATATAAAAAGCTCAAAGGGAAGAAAGCAATAGAAGAGGAAAAACAAGCAAAAATCAAAGAAGAAACTAAACAAATACCCCAAGATGTTGTTGTAGAAGAAGCTACAATAACTACTAAAGATGAATGGATAACTAGAATCAAGGTGCTTATTTTTTCAGGAGTATTTTGTTTAATAGCTAATTGGTTAAATTCTATAAAGAGTGGTAATTCTGTTACACCTTTTGAAGCTTTGCCTGGAATGTTATGGCTTTTTGCCATAATCATAGTTGGAAATATTTTAAAAGATTTTCTGGACAAGTATAAAATCAATTTACCAACGATAGTCTACATAACTTTACTTGCTACTATTTTAAGTATTCCAAACTTATGGCCAGGAGCAAAGATTATGAATGCTTCCTTGGAGAAAATCAGTTTATTACCATTATGTACACCTATTTTGGCCTATGCAGGGATTGCAACAGGAAAAGATATGGCAGCGTTTAAAGAACAAGGATTTAAAATTATCATTGTAACACTATGTGCTTTGGCAGGTACTTATATAGGTTCTGCTGTTATTGCTAATGTAGTATTAAAAATAACTGGGGGGTACTAAGTATAGTATTAGAGGGCTAAATATAGATTTGGCTCTCTAATTATCAACTATAAGATCACTATGAAAAATACAACACAAAGATTAACTTTTCATCATATTATGATTTTGATTTCAATATTTTTAATTATGTTTTCAGGCATGGGGATTATATTTAATTGTTCTAGCTTATTTATAATTCCTATTTGCGATGAACTTGGATTTTCGAGAAGTTTATTTAATTTTACTTTTACCATAAGAAGTCTAACAATAATGATTGCAACCATGAGTACATCGTCAATCTTAAAAAACATAAAAACAATAATATATTTTTATGAAAATGAGAGGAGGATTTAAATGAAAAAGACAAAAGAAGAATTAAAAAAGATGGCTATTGAGGCTATTGATAAAAGAAGGGAGGAGATATTTTCAATAGGTGATTCTATCTACAATGAACCTGAATTAGGGTACAAGGAGTTTAAAACAGCAGAAAAAGTAAGACAAGTGTTTGAGTCTCTTGATATACCATATAAAGACCAAATTGCCATTACTGGATTAAAAGGACTTATCAAAGGAAAAGAATCTAAGTATCGAGTTGCTGTTATGGGGGAGTTGGACTCTGTAGTATCTCCAAAGCATCCTCATAGTGATCCCAAGACAGGTGCTGCCCATTGCTGTGGACATAATTGTATGATTGCTGGGATTGTTGGTGTTGCCTATGCTTTGAAAGATACTGATATAATGGAATATTTAACTGGTGATGTAAGTATTATGGCTATTCCTGCAGAGGAGTTTGTTGAAATAGGATATAGAAATGAATTAATCGAGAAGGGGAAGATTAGCTTTTTAGGAGGGAAACAAGAATTTATCAAATTAGGTGCCTTTGATGATATAGATGTAGCTTTAATTCAGCATACCTTTTCTAGTGAAGTGGAAGGCAATAATATAAGAGCAGTTGCAGGGAATTCTTCTAATGGCTTTATTGGCCAGGAAATACAATTTATTGGGAAAGAATCCCATGCAGGAGGTGCCCCACATGAAGGGATAAATGCTTTGAATGCAGCTAATATTGCTTTAATGTCCATTAATGCCCAAAGAGAAACATTTAAAGAGGAAGATTATATTAGAGTACATCCAATCATAACTAAGGGCGGGGATTTAGTAAATGTTGTACCTGCTGATATACGTCTGGAAAATTATATTAGGGGAGCTAATGTAGATGCAATAATAGATGCTACTGAAAAAGTAACTCGTTCTTGGCATGCAGGTGCTAATGCTATGGGTGCAAAATGTATTGTAAAATCACTTCCTGGTTATTTCCCAGTTACTCCAGATAAAAACTTACAAGAGCTTATGTATAATAATTTGATTTTATTATTTGGCAAAGAAAATGCTTTAAAAAATGGTGAACACCAATGCGGTAGTTCCGATGTTGGCGATGTTTCCAGTATTATTCCTACATTGCAAGCAAGTATAGGTGGAGCTGGTGGAAATTTCCATTCAGATGATTATCGTCTTGTAGATAGAGAGCTAGCTTATCTAGGTGCAGCTAAAGCATTAACGCTAACGGTGATTGACCTATTGTATGATGATGGAGAGGAGATTAAAAAGGTAATTGAGGAATTTGAACCTATATTTACTAAGGAAGAGTACCTAGAAGAATGGGGTAGAATAGGAGAAAGATTCAAGTAGAAAGGGGCACAAGACATATGGATTTTTCAAACTTAAAATTAAAGGATAAGAAGATAATGGAAGCTATTGAGATGGAGATAAAAAGGCAGAATAATGGCATCGAATTAATTGCTTCTGAAAATTTTGTTTCATCAGAGGTAATGGAAGCCATGGGTAGCCAGCTAACTAATAAATATGCAGAAGGCTATCCTAGGAGGAGATACTATGGGGGCTGTGAATATGTAGATATGGTAGAGGATTTAGCAAGGGATAGGCTGAAGAAGCTGTTTGGTGCTGAACATGCCAATGTCCAACCTCATTCAGGATCCAATGCTAATTTAGGAGTTTATTTTGCAATTTTGAAACCAGGAGATAAGGTATTGGGAATGGATTTATCTCAAGGTGGACATTTAACCCATGGTAGTCCTGTTAATATTTCAGGTTCTTATTATGATTTTATATCCTATGGTGTAGATAAACAGGAAGAAAGAATAGATTATGACGAAGTCATGAAAATAGCAAAAAAAGAAAAACCTAAACTTATTATAGCAGGTGCTAGTGCCTATCCTAGAATAATTGATTTTAGTAAATTTAAAGAAATTGCAGATGAGGTTGGAGCCTACTTAATGGTGGACATGGCACATATAGCTGGGCTTGTAGCAGCAGACCTTCATCCAAATCCAGTACCTTATGCCGACTTTGTTACCACCACTACCCATAAGACATTAAGAGGGCCTAGGGGAGGGGCTATACTTTGTAAAGAAAAATATGCAAATATTATTGACAAAGCAATATTTCCAGGAATCCAGGGAGGACCATTAATGCATGTAATAGCAGCAAAAGCCGTATCTTTTGCAGAAGCCCTTACAGATGAATTTGTCCAATATCAAAAACAGATTGTAAAAAATGCTAAAGCATTAGCTGAAGCTCTAATAGCTAAAGGATTTAGATTAGTATCTGGAGGAACGGACAATCATCTTATATTAATAGATTTGAGGAATAAAAATATATCTGGAAAAGATGCAGAGGCCACATTAGACGAGATTGGAATAACTGTAAACAAAAACACTATACCTAATGATCCAGAAAGTCCATTCATTACAAGTGGTATTAGGATTGGCACCCCTGCTGTAACTACAAGAGGCATGAAGGAGAAGGAAATGGAAGAAATTGCAGAAATAATGAATCTTGCACTAGAGGGCCAACATAGCAAAGAGAAATTGAGAAACAGAGTTAAAAATCTTTGTAGCAAGTATCCTTTATATCAAAACATATAGGCTAGGCACTAACTTATAAATTTATTATACAAAATTAAGCACCTCACAAGTAAAAATATTTGTGGGGTGCTTTTATATTGACATCATAAAATTGTAATGATACTATAAATATAATAGGGGTACACTTTTAAAGTGATATAATACACTTATAAAAATGGAGGGGATATTTTTGAAAAAACCTTTAATTATGACTCCTGGACCTACGGAGATTCATGAAGATGTTCGGAAAGCTATGGCTCAAGATATAACAAATCCAGATTTAGATGTCAAATTTTTCGAATTTTATAAACAAACTTGTGACAAGTTAAAGAAATTATTAAATACCAAAAATGATGTACTTATATTAAACGGAGAAGGTATTTTAGGACTAGAGGCTGCATGTGCTTCTTTAATAGAACCAGGAGATCGAATACTTTGTATAGATAATGGTATATTTGGAAAAGGGTTTGGTGATTTTGCTAAGATATATGGTGGAGAGGTTACATATTTTGAAGGAGATTATAGAAGATCTATTGATTTAAAAGAACTAGAGGATTTTTTGGAAAAAGATAGTGATTTTAAAGTAGCTACTTTAGTTTATTGTGAAACCCCTTCTGGTATAACCAATCCTGTAGATAAGATATGTCCATTATTAAAGGAATATGGAATAATATCTGTGGTGGATGCGGTTTCTGCTATTGGAGGAGAACCTATTGAGGTGGATAAATGGCAAATGGATGTAGTTCTAGGTGGAAGTCAAAAATGTTTGTCGGCTTCACCAGGATTAACTTTTTTGAGTATTAGTAAAGATGCTTGGGATATTATACTTAATAGGAATATACCTATTAAATCCTTTTATTGTAATTTAGCTTTGTGGGAAAACTGGTATGAAGAAAAATGGTTTCCTTATACTCAACCTATAAGCGATATATATGGATTAAACTGTGCAGTAGATAGGATATTGGGAAAAGGAGATTATATTGAAAGGCATAAAAAAATTGCTAATATAGTTAGAGAATCTTTTATTCAAGCTGGACTAGAATTATATCCTTTGAGTGGATATTCTAATACAGTTACCACAGTTTTAATTCCAAAGGGAATAAGTTTTAATGAAATATTTAATAGTATGTTAGAAGATCACAATATTATGATAGCCGGGGCTTTTGATTATTTAGAAAACAAGGTGATTAGAATAGGTCATATGGGAGAAAATTGTTATGAAGATAAGATTTATATTACTTTAAAGGCTTTAAATAATGTGTTTAAAAAACATGGAATTAAATTAAATAATAGTTTGCACAAATAAATATTTAGGCCTGGCACTAGCTTATGAATTTATTGCATAAAGCCAAGTCCTTTTTTTAGGTATGGTTTCATATTTTATATATGTAGATATATTTTGTAGAAAATGGGTATATAATATCAATATAGAGGGATTTATATAATATTAGAATAGGAATAGGTAAAAAAGGAGTTGTTAAGATATGTTTTGGTATATCATTTTTTTGTTTTTTATGATTTCAGCAGTACAACCTGCGATTAAACAGGCAGCATTGAAAGCTTCTAGACAAAAGCTTATATCTAATATAGAAAAAAAGAACAACTCTAGGGTTATTACTCTTATTCATCGTCAGGAAACCATAACTTTACTTGGCTTACCAGTAATGCGCTATATTGATATAAATGATTCAGAAAGAATTATAAGTATTATACAGATGACGGATCCAGATATACCCATAGATGTAATATTGCATACCCCTGGGGGCCTGGCATTGGCTGCTTTACAGATAGCTAGTGCTTTAAAAAAACATAAAGGGAAGGTTACAGTTTATGTACCATACTATGCTATGTCAGGTGGTACTCTTATAGCTTTGACAGCTGATGAGATAGTCATGGGAGAGCACTCCACTCTAGGACCTGTGGATCCTCAAATTGGTCAATACCCAGCTCCATCTATAGTGAATGTTTTAAAACAAAAGGATATTTCCGATATTGATGATGAGACTTTAATTCTAGCTGATATTTCAAAAAAGGCCATAAATCAGATGGAAAATTGCATATTAAATCTATTGCCTGATAGATATTCTGATGAAGAAAAAAGAAATATAGCCAAGATTCTAACTCAAGGTCAATGGACTCACGATTTTCCTATAGGTGTGGATACAGCGAGGAGTTTAGGGCTTAATGTAAATACCCATGTACCAAAAGAGATATATGAACTTATGAATTTGTTCCCTCAACCAATTAAAAATGCTTCTGAAGTAAAATATGAGCCTAAATATAGAGAAAAACAAGAAAATGGGAATTAATAAAGGATGATATGTTAAGTTATAAATTTAGCAGGTATAGTATTGCTTAGCCATATATCATCCTTTTTCCTATAAAAATTTACTCTTGTATTATGGGCTTTTTTAGATGCGATTTTCTGAGGACATGGGTATGTCCTATGAATAATACTTGTGTTTCCATAAGTTGAACACATTTATTTGGATTTGTCATATATCCTACTATATCCCCAAGGACTATAATCCTGTATATTTTTGTAGATAAATATTCAAGAATCGCCTCTAATGCCTCCAAATTTCCGTGTATATCACTTATCAATCCAATTTTCAATGTATGATGCCCCTTATATATTATTATTCTATAGATAGAATACATAAGTTAATTAATAAAATACGAATCAAAAAACTTTTTCTAGGTTTTGGTTTTAAAATCTTTGTATATTTGTTATAATATATTGTGTAGATGAGAAATTTGGTGATTCACATGGATGAATATATGGGAGCTTATTTTATTATGTTTCCCCATTAAAGAATAATAGATAAATTTGGTACCCTTTTTGCTTTTTCCTAAGGGTGCCTGCTCCCATTTTTTATAGTTTTTTAAGTTAACATTGTAAATACTATTACCTTAGTTTAAAGTATTTACCATAATAGTAGTTTTTCCAACCTAAATAATTTTTTAGACGCTTTTCCAATACTTCTTTATACCTTTCCATCTCTAATACATCTTCCTCTGGAGTAGGATCTAGGCTGTATTTATTTCTGACAAAGATTTCAGTTATGTCTTTTATACCTTTTTTTCCAAAAGTATAAAATCCATAGGATATTCTGTGGGCATATTCATAATGGGTTTCTCCAGGATTTTGAGAGTAACCTAATAGTTTATTAAGTTTTGTGATTTCATTATATAGATAGATTACCTTTTCTTTATTAGGTAGTTTTTTAATTTTGGATTCTCTATGCTTTATTTGAATAAATCTTATCAAAAATCTCACAGTGATTAATAATAATATAGTGGCAACCAATATTATGGGCATTCTTTTAGGGAGTTTTGGCAGAGTATCCTGACTTGTTTCATCTACAGTAGTTTCTATATTGCCATTTTTTAGCTGTTCATTGGAATTAATAACTGGCATATTCATATCTTCGACTAAATCTTCCTTTATTTGGCTAGAGTCTGTATTCTGTGAAGTTCCAATTGCTACTTCATTATCATAGCTTTCATTCCTAGCTCTACCTACAATTGGATAGGCTGGGGTAGGTTCAAAGGTTATCCATCCTATAGGTTCAATAAAGGCTTCTACCCAAGCATGGGCATTTTTTTGCCTTACTATATATGTGTTTTTTCCTATTAATTCTTGAGCTAGATACCCTTCTACATATCTACTTGGTATGCCTTCTAGACGGAGCATTACAGCCATAGATGTGGCATAATAGGTGCAGTAGCCTTCTTTTGTTTCAAATAGGAAGTAATCTACAAATTCTCGATTTTTAGGAACCTTTTTTACATCTATATTGTACTTGTAATTTTTACGAAGATGTTCTTCTATTGCTAAAGCTTTTTCTAAATCTGTATTTGAGTTTTTTACTATTTTCTTTACTAGTTTTCTTGTATCTTCTGTTATCTTGTCTTCTGGTAACTGGAGATATAAGTTTAGATTATTTATATTTCCTTTTCTATTATCTACTCCTAATTTTATTAGCTCTTCAGGTCTATGGGGTTTGAGGATTTTTACAGTATAGTTTTCTCCAGAGTAGACTCCTTGAGGTAAGGCTATCTCGTAGTCTGGGCTTAATTTTATTTGGTAGTCTCCTTTAAAATTTACCGATATTGGCCTATAGGGACTAAAAAGGGTTGTTGAGGAAAAGGAATGGTTGGTGATGTTTACCTTGAGTTCCTTATAGTAGGTTTCTCTATCATTTTTTGGGATATGGCTAAAATCCTCACCTAGCCAGTATTCCTCCCAAGTAGTTTCTTCAGTTTCCCAGGAATGGCCTGTATAGGTATGGCGTACATTACCTCGTAGATAAAAGGGTCCATCTCCTTTAACAGTCATTACCGTTTTATCCCTTAGGCGTACTGGACCTCCTAGTCTAGAAGTATCCTCTTGATACCCTGTCATTGAAAATTGAAAATTAGAGGCTTTACCATATCCTCTACTAAAGGTATTAGCAGATCGAAGGTCTTCCATACCAGGGAAAATATCATATGCTTTGTTTTGAAGCCAAGTCCATTGGATGTAATTTGGGTTTTTTGGTAGTATAAGGCTTATTGTTACTATGAGTAAGCTATATAGTATTATAGTTTTTATCCAGGGAGTGTAGGTTTCCTTAAAATTAGTATGGGTTTTATAGTATTTATCTAAACCTATTAGTATAAGGAATAGGAAGAAAAACAAAGCCATCATCCAATAGGCTTCATCAAAATAGACATACCAATAATATAGAAAAGCTCCCATATATACAGGTAATAATAAGAATAATCTTTTGTTCTTGAATATTACAAAAGCAGTATATAAAGAAACTAATACTATGAGGAAGCTCCAAAAAGGCAATATATTATTAGAGGCTAAATCCCTTATACCAGTTAAATAGTCCACTATATTTTTAAATAGATAATATACCCTATCCAGTACTAGTGTCATAGTATTGGGAAAATAGTAGTTTATCAATATGCTTATTAAAAACAGTATTACCAGTAATATATATAAGAAAATGGGGTTTAATAGGAAAAATTTAATTAAGCCACTTATGAATATTACCATAAATCCTTGTAATAGTATATTTAATTCTAGATCCATAGCTATTCCAAATAGATATACTAGGCTAAATATCATGGATGAATATATGATATTTTCTATAATTTTTTGTCTTTTAGTTACAATTTTATCCATATTGTTCCTCCAATGTTTCTTTTACATTAGAACTATAATCCAATAGATATAAAGGAATACCTTCTTGTCTTAAGATGTATTCAATGGAAAGATCTAAATACCCTGTGTTGTTTTCTACATCAGCTATGATAATAAATATAGGTTTAATATTTTTTGTCTTTAAAAGTATTCCTAAGGCACCCATGGATTTATCTAAATTAGGAGTTATGATTATGACGGTGGTATCTTTTCTAATGGTATCTATCCTAGATGTGATAAAATTAGTAAATTCCATGGTACCATTTCCTCTAAATTTAGCTAAAAAGGTTAAAAAAGGTTTTATATGAGATTTTTGCTCTCCTTGTATTTGGATAATATCTTCTTGGTATTGAGTTTCAAATTTTATAGGTATGTTTTGATTTAGGTAATAGTTTATAATACTAAGAGTTACTTCCACTACTTTGTCTTCTAGTCGTCTATCTAGGTCTTTTAAGAAATGCTTTTGGTAATTGTCTATAAATATTGCCACATGAGCATCTCCACGGTTTTCATATTCCTTGACCATCATATGGTCTAATTTTGCTGAAAGTTTCCAATGGATGGATTTTACCGAATCTCCATCCCTATAATCCCTTATAGAGGATATTCTGCTTCTATCCTGAAAGGCTGGATCTTCGACTAGTAGTTCCCCTGATTGTTCTACTGCAGTTATTCTAAAAGTAGATAGTTCTATTGTTTCAGGATATACTAAAAGGGAGGTTTTAGTGGTGATATTTTTCTTTAAAGAGTATATACCAAAAATATCTCTTACGATTATTTGTATTTCTCCTAATTCATAGTATCCCCGTTTTTTTAATACCAAAGTTTCCCTATGGAAGAAGGATTCTTTAGGGTTTAAGGTTGTGGTGATTTTAGGAGAATCTTTACCTGTCAGTTGCTTTTCAATAGGGCTTTGGATTTCTATATAGGGAATGAAGAAGCTGCTATAATTGTTTATCTGGTAATCTATATCTATTTTATCCCCTGCATATAAGGTACCTGTTGGAATTTGGACGGTGCCTTTTATTTTATTTAGTATAATTAGGCTATGGATTAACGGGATTAAGAATGCCAGCAATAATATATATAATAGAAAATAAGGGATTACTCCACCGACGAATAATACGAAAAACAATACTATTGGAAATAATATAATGAAGCTTTTTATATTATTCATAGGATATCACCGGAATAAATACTTGATTGAGGACCTCCTCTAGTATTTCATCTATAGTTTTTCTTTCTATACGAGCCTCTGGAGATAGGATTAATCTATGGTTTAGTACTGGTGGAACCATATTTTTTGCATCATCAGGGATTACATAGTTTCGTCCTTCTAAAAAGGCTTTGGCTTTTGATGTTTTAAGTAAATCTATGGAAGCCCTAGGGCTTGCCCCTAGTTGTAAATCCTTACAGTTTCTTGTAGTATTGGCTATATTTATTATATATTCTAATATATCGTCATGAACATTTATACTATCCACCATAAGCTGCATATTTAATATATCCTCTTGGGTTACCACAGGTTCTATATCTTCTAGGTTTTTGATGGATTGGTGGTTTTTTAATATTTCCATTTCGTATTTCATATCTGGATATCCAATGGATAAACACATTAAAAATCGGTCTAGCTGGGCTTCGGGTAGGGGGAAGGTTCCTTGATATTCTAAAGGGTTTTGTGTAGCTAGTACAAAAAAAGGTTTCTCTAAAATGTAATCTCCTTCTTCTGTAGATATTTCTCCTTCTTCCATGGCTTGTAGAAGGCTAGATTGGGTTTTGGGAGAAGTACGGTTGATTTCATCTGCTAGAAATATTTGATTAAATATGGGGCCTTTTTTAAATACAAATTCACCTTTGTCCTTATCATATATGCTAACGCCAATTATATCTGAAGGCATTAGGTCTGGAGTAAACTGTACTCTTTTGTAGGATAGATCCATGCTTTTGGCTAGAGCTTTTACCAAGGTAGTCTTTCCCACTCCAGGGATGTCTTCAATTAATATATGGCCTCTAGCAAGTATGGCTATTAATACTTTTTCAATAACATCGTCTTTTCCTAGGATGACTTTCTTTATATTATCTAAAATATCTATGGCTTTTTTATTATCCATTTTATCCCTCGCTTTTGTCAAAATAGTCTAAATTATTACTACTTTATATTTTATACTTTATTTAATTGGTGTTCAAGGGAAAACAAAGGCAAAATATTAGAGATGGCACTGACTTATTAGCATATGAGCCTTTGTTTTTAAAGACATAATTGTAGATTAATACACATCATTCAATTGTTTATTTTGTTTAAAATATATATTTAAACTATTGAAATGAAAAAGATTGAATTAATCAATATATTATTGGCATAAATTGTATTAAAAAAAATAGTCCAAGCCTTCATAAGTAGACAGAATTTTTAGTAAATATTATATATCATCATAATACTATACAACATATCATTAATATTTATCAGAGAGGAGGTGGGGGCTTGAGAAAGACACATATATTGTATAGAGCTATTGCCTTGGTATTAGCAGGGATTATCATAGCATTGGGATTTACTCTAACCAATACTTATTCATGGTTTACTGATAATAGGGATGGTCATGGTAAAGTGATTGCCACCTCTAGAGAAGATATAATAGCCCATATGGAAGTGTACTATAGGGGGGATACTCCAGTACTTAAATTAATAAAGGGAGATGGAGTAGAGTATACTCCAGTAATATTTTTTTCGGTGGAAGGGGATGCGAAGGATTATGTACTCCATGTGAATTCAGTCAAATTATATGATGAGGTAGAAGTACCTATTGTACCAAATATTAATCTACCCCAGGTTTTAAGTTTGATAATAGGAGGGAAAGATGAGATTGAAGGAAGTATTAGGGTCAAGCATTTGAACGAATTTATAGATGAAGACCTGGAGATTAGTTTTTCTAAGGAATATCTGCTGAAACGATATTTTTTAAATATGGGATTGGATAGTTTAAATGGATATTATCTTTCCCAAGGGGAACAGATGGAACTAATGGAATTAGTTAAAGATACCCTTCTTTATGTTGGAAGATATTTAGAATGGGAGCCTGTAGATTGGGAAGAAGGGGAAGATTGGATAGGGGAAGCAAATATTTCTCCTGAACAAGCAGGGTTAATAGATATAATAGCTCCTAATCTATTGGATTATAATGAGAGGCTATACGAAATATTTGATATTACGCTAGGAAACTTGAAATTAGCTATGGAAAAGATAAATATATTGGAAGAGGAAAAGGAAATACTGTTGACTAGGATAGCAGGATTAGAAGAGGAAAATGAAGCTCTATTAACTAGAATATCTGGGCTAGAAGGAGAGAATGCTTCATTAATTGGTCATATATCCAGTTTAGAAGCAGAAATCCAAAAATTGAGGACAGAACCAAAGGGGAATAATGGAACACAGAAACCTGTAGAACAAAAGGATGAAGAGAAATTAGATCCTATATTGGAAGATGAAGGGGAAGAGAAAGGACCAGAGGAGCCAATTTTAGAATCGGATATATTGCCTGAGTGAAGGTTACATACTGTTTAGGGAGGTATTGTCATGAGAAAATTTTTCCATTGGATAGGGAATATAGTGTTGGCTATATTGTTGATACTGGTATTGCTAATGGTGGGAAGTAAACTTACAAAATCCGATGATGTATTGGGTTTTACTCCTTTAAAAGTATTGACTGGTTCTATGGAACCTGCTATAAAGGCTGGGGATTTAATAATTGTAAAGGATATAGACAAGTCTAATATTAGAGAAGGGGATATTATCACCTATAAAACCAATACTACTGCTTTTGTTACCCATAGGGTGGTAGAGGTAATAGATGAAGAAGGTAATACAATGTTTAGAACAAAAGGCGATGCTAATAATATTGAAGATAAAAATTTGGTAAGAAAAGAGGCTGTAGTGGGGAAATATATATTCCGTGTACCTGCTTTTGGATATTTGTCTGACTTTATGTCTAAGCCTTTAGGATTTATTCTTTTATTTGTATTACCTTTATTCATACTGTTAGGAAAGGAAATTGTAAATTTTAGCAAAGCCTAAATATCCCAGGGCGATATAGGAGGTGAATATTTTTAAACATGGGATTTATGAGGTTACTATAAAAAAGGGGGATAAGATTTATGGATAAGAAAAAAAGATTAAGTATATTTTTAATATTGACATTGGCATTGTTATTGGCATTGGGAACTATAGCGTATTATACCAAGACTTTTAGTAGTGATAATAATAAGGTAAGAGCAGCTAGATTTGAAGTAGATTCTAATGGTACATTAGATGGAAATGAAAAATTTGATCTAAGTGATAATCCAATTTATCCAGGAATAGATGAGGACATATACGAGTTTGAAATAGACAAAAAGAATACTGAGGTACCAGTGAAGTATTTTATAACTGTAACTCCTTATGATGAATTGTTTGAGCCTGTAGCTGAAGGAGATAGTCCAGTTAATGTTACAGTACTTAGAAAAGTTGGAGAAGATTGGGTAGATATAGGTGGGCTAGACGAAGTAGAGATAATTCCAGATGAAGTGGTAGAGAAGTTTAAGATTCATATGAAATGGGAGCACTCTGACTATGATATAGAGTATCAAGGAAAACCAGGAAAGGTAATGATAAATGTAGTAGCAACTCAGATAGATGGGGAGCTAGAAGGGGATAACAAATTGGTAGAAGCAGTGTTTTTAGAGTATCCATATTTAAAGAATTTTGGCTATGTTAGGATACAAGTTAGAGATATAGAAGGAGCAGCTAAATATAGAGTACAGTTTTTCTATAATGATGAACATGAGGGTAGAGTTCCAGAGTGGACTGAAATTATGAATATTGAAGGGGATGATTATAAATCAAACACAATATTCTATTTGCCAGGGGACAAAGTAAACATAGAAATATATGCAGAGGATGGGGAAACATTGCTCCATACCTTTAGCGATGTAAAATTGATTAGACAATAATATATAAAACCCTTTAAGGCTTTTACCTTAGAGGGTTTTCCCATAAAACAAATATTAATAAAAATAAATTACAAAGGGGATGTTTGTATTGAGAAAGTTTAATAAATTTTTATCTATTTTCCTCATATTAGCCCTATTATTGCCAGGGATTGTATTTGCAGAGAGGGAGACAAGTACTATTGATGCCAAAAAAACAGTGGAAGAAAAAATGATTAAAGAGTTCAAACCTATTTTGGACAATATGAAGATACCTGTTAAAGATAATCTAGATGAATTTTTTAAAGATGACGATGAGGTTAGAATTATTGTAGAATTGAAATCTAAACCCTCTATAGTATATGCTACAGAAAGGAATGTAAGTTATGAAAAATTATCTATATCAACTGTAGATGATATAGAGAGAAAAATTGACAATGAACAACAAAAGGTCAAAGCTAATATTTTGGCAAACAAAATAGATATGGAGTTTCTTCATAGTTTCAATACAGTATTCAATGGATTTAGTGGTAAGGTCAAATATGGGGATATTCCAATTATTGAAGGATTGCCTTCAGTAGAAAAGGTCTATATAGCCAATGAGTACGAAAGGCCTAAAATAAAATTAGATATGAATTCATCCAACGATATGATTGGTTCTATACCAGCATGGAGAGCAGGATATATGGGTGAGGGTACTGTAATAGCAATTATAGATTCTGGCATTGACCCAAGCCATAGGGATATGGTGCTTAGTGAAGATACCAATCCAAAGCTTACAAGGGAATTGGTAGAAAGCAAGGATTTGTTAGGAAAGTATTTTACTGAAAAGATTCCCTATGGATACAACTATTACGATTTAAACGATGAAATAGTAGATTTAGGGCCTGATCCTTCTATGCATGGGATGCATGTAGCTGGTATTGCAGGAGCAAATGGGGATTTGGAAAATGGTGGTATAAAGGGTGTAGCACCTGAATCCCAATTATTAGCTATGAAGGTGTTTTCCAATGACCCAATTAATAGTTCGACTTTTTCCGATATATATATAGCTGCAATAGATGAATCAGTAAAATTAGGTGCAGATGTATTGAATATGAGCTTAGGTTCAACTGCAGGATTTTATATAGAGGACTCTGCAGAAGATATTGCAATTAAAAATGCTACAGATAATGGTATAGTTTGTTCTGTTTCAGCTGGGAATTCTGCACAAATGACTGATGGCTACTGGTATCCATGGAAGGAACATCCAGATATTGGAGTAGTAGGTTCACCAGGATTAAATAAGGATACAATACAAGTAGCTTCCATAGAGAATACTCATCAAAAAGTAAATTATTTAACCTATGAAGGTGAAAATGAGACTATCAAAGTTCCTATGATAGTAGCAGGAAGTATAGATCCAGCGGAAGTATTACCAGGTGTACAAGAGTATGTGTACGGTGGTTCAGGACACCCAGATGAATTAATAGATGTGGAAGGAAAAGTAGTTTTAGTTATTCGTGGAGGAAGAACTGGACCTTTTGTGGAAAAAATTCAAAATGCTCAAGAAGCAGGGGCTACTGGAATAATAGTATATAATCATGAAGCTGGGGGAGAAGAGCTAATAAATATGGCTACACCAGATGTACAAACTATTCCAGCAGTATTTATTGGTAATTCAGCAGGGCAAGCATTGTTGGAATTAGAAGAAAAATTAGTTACCTTTTATAGTGGTACAATGGATATACCTAATCCAAGTGCTGAAGAAATGTCAGATTTTTCATCCTGGGGAACAACGCCAAGTTTAGAATTAAAACCAGAGATTACAGCCCCTGGTGGGAAAATATATTCCACATTAAATGACAATAAGTATGGTACCTCTAGTGGTACTTCAATGTCTTCACCCCATGTGGCAGGAGGAGCAGGATTAGTGATGCAGTATATTAAAAATCAGGATAAACTTAAAAATTTGTCTCTATCAGAACAAGGGAGATTAGCAAAGGTATTATTGATGAATACTGCAGATTTAGTATGTGATCCTAATGCTGAAATATCCTATTCCCCTAGAAGGCAAGGTGCAGGATTGATGAATTTAAATTCTGCTATTACTACGCCTGTGAGAGTGATGGATAAAGCTACGAACGAAGCAAAGGTAGAGTTGAAGGATTTTGATACCACTAATTTTTCCATGACTTTTAAAGCAATAAATCATACAGATGAAGCTGTATCTTATGATGTAGATGTAAAACTGTTAACAGACCATATACATCCCCTTGAAGGAGAGGAATTAAATCTATTAGTTCCTAGGGAAATGGAATTTATACTCGGTGGGGATTATCAGGTAACTGTACCAGCCAATGGTGAAAAAGAATTTACAATTAGGATAGATTTTAGTATAGATCCGGAAATATATAGGAATATGTTTATCGAAGGATTTGTTATATTGAATGAAAAGACGGATACCTATCCAAGTTTATCTATACCTTATGTAGGATTTTATGGGGACTGGGGAGAGCCAAGGATTTTGGACAATATGTTGTTTATAGATCCTGATGGTTCATCCTATTTTGAAAGTTCGGGAATGGTTCTTTTTGATGCTGAGGGCAATGGTTGGTTCTATGGGGCTCCTCATATATATATGAATCCAGGAACTGAAATTGGATATGAAGAAGGTACTGGAAATATAACACCCTATTTATCCTTTATGAGAAATGCTGAAGTGGTTAATTACAATATACTAGATAAGGATGGAAAATTACTAAGAACTATTTTATCTCAAGAATATATGAGGAAGAACTTTATAGATAGTGGTAGCAATAGTTCTTCAAGATTAATATCTAATGGGAGATGGGATGGAACCGTAAAGGGAGAAGTAGTAGCTGATGGTGATTATTTCTATGAGATTGCTGCAAAGATTCACTACCCTGGGGCTGAAATCCAGTCTAAGAAAATTCCAATAACTATAGATACAATTGGACCTGAAATAACGGATTTAACCTATAATGATAAGACAGGGAAACTAAGTTGGAAGGCAAAGGATGAAGGTATAGGTATAGCTGGATTCATGTTTATGATAAATGATGAATTATTAGAAGATGTAATGATTATAGAAGAAGAAATGGAATCTTACGAATTTGATATAAAAGAATATATGGATGATTTTGGCGAATATGAAATTACAGTTATATCTGTGGATAAGCTGTTAAACATGAATAGTGAGACCATAACATATATAGGGGATAATTATGATCCTTATATATTCCTAATGAAACCAAAATTATTCGATATATATAATACAAGGGATGTACTGTTTGAAGGTTATGTAGCTAATTACAATCTTCTAGACAAGGTAATAATAAATGAGGAAGTGGAGGCAGATATTGAGTTTATAGAGTATATAGATCTAAGACATCCTGATGATCCAAATACGATAATATATTCAGGACCAGCCTATAAATTTACAAAGACTTTAACCTTTGAAGATGGATATCAGGAGATAAGGGTAGAGGCCATTTCGAAAGCAGGTAATTCAGGAAGCTTGGTAAGAAGATTTTATGTAGATACTACCCCACCAGAATTGGAAATAGAGGTAAAAGAGGTGGATTATGAAAATCTTACAGCAGAATTGGAAATAACAATGAGGGATAATTTAGGATATTTAAAATTAATGTTGTGGGATAGCCAGATATATGAGTATGATTATCCCCTTGTTATAGTAGAGCCTGTAGAAAAGAGTATAACATATACTGTAGATATTGAGGATGAAAATAGATTTATATTTACACTAATTGATACTGCTGGAAATGAAACAGTTAAGGAAATAATAATAGATAAAGAACAGCCTGAAGTTCAGCCTATGGAGAGTTTACCAATAAACACAATTATATTAGGAAATGAAGCTTATGATACTGGGTATTTAAATAGCAATAGAGAAGCCCAGAATAAATTAAGAAGGTATCATGACGAGGGAAAGGAAATATATGTAAAAATAAGCAAAAACAAGATAGCAAATATTAGAGGAGGAATGGCTAGTATAGATGAATTACCAGATGAACTAATCTACTATGATATTAATGGGAAAACTACTAAATATGTTAAGTAAGTAAATAAGCCTAGGGGGCAAACTCCTAGGCTTTTGATGTATTAGAAGAAGGGACCTAGGACTAAAGTAGCATATCCTGCAGAATATTGGGAATATTCGAAAAAGAGCTTGATGCATAGACAAGCAGCTGGTATAATAAAAGTGTATTGGAATAAAAATACATATATGGAATATTCAACAATATTCAACAACCTATAACACAAACCTGCATAACTGTATATAAACCTACATAAATGATAATTATATATACACATCTCTGAAAGTTATATTAAATTTTGTCTATAGATATACTTTTCCACATAAAATCGTTATTATATTGTTCAAAGTTAAATACTAGTTTATTTTATTAATTATTGAAATATAAAGTATATGTAAAATTTAGACAACCCTGTTATTAACATAATAGATTAATAGGAAAAGGAGGCGAAAACTAGTTTATTATTTTTACAAAGAATAAGGGGGTATTGGTAAAATGTCAAGGAACAAGGGAATTTTAAAAGTACTATCCCTATTAATTACCATTATGATGGTATTGGGATACTTGACATCATTTGTTTATGCAGAAGGGGATAAGACTAGTTCAGCAAGAGTGGAGCTAATAGAAGAGGCATCAAAGAAACTTATGCCAGAAGTAGTAGAGGATCTAGAGAAGGAGGAGCTAATAGAGATATTAGTATATATGGAGGATCAGGTGGATACCAATATGATAGCTGAAGCTACAAGGAAAGCTGTATCATCATACATGACTCCTCATAATACTAAATTGGCAGTTAGAAGGGGGGTAGTAGAAGCATTAAGAGATAAAGCAGAAATATCTCAATTAAATCTACTAAAATATCTAGAACAAGAAAAAGAAAAAGGAAATGTAGTTGAATTTACATCTTATAGTATTGTAAATATAGTATATGTAAAAGCTACCAAGGAAGTAGTAGAGAATATTTCCTATATGCCAGAAGTAGCAAAGGTATATAAAAATAAAACTCATCAAATGGAAAAGATTATATTAACTGATGAGCAAAATGAATTAAATGCTGATGGGGTAGAATGGAATATAGAGAGAATTAGAGCCAATGAAGCATGGGATTTAGGAATTGATGGTACAGGAGCAGTCGTAGGCTCCTTAGATTCAGGAGTTGATTGGACCCACCCAGCATTGAAAAACAAATGGAGAGGATATGATCCAAATACAGGAGAAACCAATCCAGATGGAAACTGGTTTGATCCAGTATATTTTGCTACATTACCAGCAGATTCCGATAGCCATGGAACCCATGTAATGGGAACTGCTGTAGGACAAGAACCAGACGGCAGCAATAAAGTAGGTGTAGCACCAGGGGCAAAATGGATAGCTGCAAGGGTATTCAACACCGCAGGTTCAACTACAGATAGACTTCTATTAGATGCAGCAGAATGGATGGCAGCACCAGGGGGAAATCCAGATAATGCTCCAGATGTGGTAAACAATTCATGGGGCGGAGGAGCAGGAATAGACGATTGGTACAGAGAGGCAGTTAATAATTGGAGAGCAGCAGAGATACTTCCAGTATTTTCAGCAGGGAACCAAAGAACGGGGGAACCAGCACCATGGCCAGGCTCTATTTCAGTACCAGCCAATTATCCAGAATCCTTTGCAGTAGCTGCAACAGATAGAAATGATAGCAGAGCTAGTTTTTCAAAATTAGGACCTTCCCCTTATGATGAAAGCCTAATCAAACCCAATATTTCTGCACCAGGAGTAGGGATTCGTTCATCTATACCAGGTGGTGGATATACGGGAACTTATTCAGGAACTTCTATGTCAGCACCACATATTAGTGGTACAGCAGCACTACTAATGTCAGCTAATAGTTCATTAACAGTAGAAGATTTAGAAGAGATTATACAAAATACAGCAAGGGGATTAACAGATGGAACCTATCCAGAATCACCAAACTTTGGATATGGATATGGAATAGTAGATGCTTTTGAAGCAGTATCACAAGTTGCCTCAGGTACAGGTTATATATCTGGTAGGGTATTACAAGAAGGAGAAGACGTAGAAGACGCAGTAATAATCCATGAACAGGAAGTATTTGAAACCTATGCTGGTTCAGATATAGATATAGAAGCAGAAATAACTGACGATGTAGCAGTAACGGAAGTAGAACTATTGGTTAAGCAACAAGGAAAATCCTATTGGTTACTAGTACCTATGAATAAAATATCAGGAGACCATAAAAGTGGTGTATACAAGGGAACTATAACCTATGATATGTTAATTGGAGACAGTATCATATATAAGATAAGGGCAAGGGACTATGCAGGAGAAGCAGTAATCACTAAGGAACATAAAATAGATATTAAGTTTGGCATACTACCTGATGAATACACCCAAGGTTTTGAAAGCAATCCTATAGGGTGGACATTTGATGGTAGCTGGGAATGGGGAGTGCCTTCAGGTAATAGCCCAGAGCCTTATGAAGGGGAAAATGTAGCAGGGACTAATTTAAGTGGAAATTATTCTGCCAATGCTGATGATTGGCTAATAACTCCACCAATGGATTTAAGGGATGCTACATTGGATTCAGCCACTTTGAGATTCCATGAATGGTATGAACTTGAAAACAATTGGGATAAAGGGTATACCTTGATAAGCAATGACTATGGAGAAAATTGGGTAGAAGTAAGACCTATAATTACAGGAGATGGTAAGGAGTGGAAGGAAACTGTCATAAATCTTGGGGATTATGTAGGTTCTAAAACTCCAGTATTTGTAGCTTTTAGATTGACTTCGGATAGTTCAGTTCATAAGGCAGGATGGTATATTGATAATGTAAGGTTGGTTGGAGTGGATAATGAGCCTCCAGCTATACCTACAGAGTTAACAGCAGAACCCTTTATTAGAGGAATTAAATTAGATTGGGAATCAGTATCTGATGGAGATTTATCTTATTATAATGTATATCGTTCAGAGGTTTCAGGTGAAGGATATGAAAAGATAGCTGAAGTTCCAATCAATACCTTTGTAGATAGTGCAGTAGATGCAAATACAACCTATTATTATGTAGTAGAAGCGGTAGATTTTTCAGGAAATGTTAGTGGATATTCTAACGAAGTAAGTGCTACAGCTTTAGAATTTACAAATATATTTGGTACTGACTTTGAAGAGGATGATGGTGGATTTATTACAGGAGTTACAGAGGGAATTGAAAATTGTTGGGAATGGGGTATTCCAACTTCTGGTCCCAATGTTGCAGTTTCTGGAGAAAAATTATGGGCAACAAATCTTACAGGTAACTATACTGCAAGAAATGATGCTTATATCGAATCTCCAGCTATAGAAATTCCTGAAGGAAGCAATCCAATTTTGACCTTTACTCATTGGTATGATTTTGAAGGGACCACTACTAAATGGGATTATGGGCAAGTTTTAGTATCTAAGGATGATGGAGAAACTTGGATTAATATCACTCCAGAGGATGATGGGAAATATGGCAGAAGGGTTCAAGAATGGAAGACAGAAGAATTGTCCCTTGCTGATTTTGATGGAGAAACAATAAAAATAAGATTTTTCTTCCATTCTGATGGTTCAGTATTTTATTCAGGATGGTATGTGGATGATGTTTATGTGGTAGGAGCTATAGATGGGAATGAAGTACCAGAATATCCTGATGAACCAGAAATCCCTGAAGAACTAGAAGCTAAGAAAGCTGATTATGTAGATCCAGTAGAACCAAGCTTTAAAATAGATAAATTCAAATTAAATGAAGAGGAAGTTCATAAATATGAAAGGATAGAAGATTCGGTTGCAAGCATTGGACTAATGGCTAGGGGATCTGGTATTCCAGTAGAAAATGCTGTAGTTACTGTATTGGAAACAGGAAGAAGCGTTAAAGCAGATCCTGTTACTGGTAGATTTAATATGAGAGCACCAATAGGGGAATACACCATAAGGGCAGAAGCCTATGGATATTATTCGCAAGATGCTACAGTAGTGGTAGAAGAAGAAAAAACAGTTAATCATACATTTATGTTGGAGCAAAAACCTCAAGGTACTATAACTGGTAGAGTATTTGACCGATACTATCTAAACCCTGCATCTTATGCTGTGATTAGAGTAGTAGAGGATGGAAATATTAAACCTGTTATTGCTGATGAGGATGGTAATTTTATAATAGAAGGAGTATATGAGGGAGTTTATACATTGAAGGTTACTGCAGATGGATTTGAACCAGGAGAAGCCACAGTAGAAGTAGTAGGCAATGAGGTAACAAACATAGATATAGCTCTCAAGAGATTTGTAGGATATGAAGACGAGATTAGCTATGACAATGATATACCAACGAATGCACTAGTATTAAATGCAGCCAATAATGGATTAGCAGTAAGATTTACTCCATCTGAGTATGGGAAAGTTGTAGGAGCAAATATATATTTCTGGGGTAATGATTGGCCAACTCCAGGAGGAACTGAAATAGGAATAGCAATATTTGACACAGATAATAATGGTAATCCATCTCAAATGGTAGGAGAACCAAAAATAGTAAATGTAAATAGAGGAGAATGGAATCTAATAGACTTATCAGAATTTGGATTTGCAACAGATAGAGATTTCTTTATAGCAACTATGCAAACTAAAGCTGGAGACGATTCACCAGGTGTAGGAATAGATGAAACTAGTCCTGCACCAGAAAGATCTTATCTCCATATAGGCGGAGAAGAGTTCAGCTTAATAGGGGACGAAGGAATAGATGGTGGATTAATGATAAGAGCTAGAGTTGAAAACTCTGTTGACACACCAATAATAACTAATTTAGAAGAAATAAACTATACAAACCAAGATATTATAACTGTAGAAGGAGCAGTCAATGCTGACGGGAAGGTCAATGTATATGTAAATAATGTGAAATCAACTTCTGTAGAAGCCGAAAACGGAGTATTTACAGCAGAAGTAGATTTGCCATTAGATGAGAACGAAATTAAGGTAACTGCTGAGTTAAATGGAAGAGAAACAGAACCATCGTCTCCAGTAGTAGTTATAAAAGATAAAGAAGCACCAGAGTTAATTGTAGTAGAACCAGTTGATAATACTAAGATAAATACTGAAGTAGTCCATGTTAGAGGAAATGCCACAGATAATATTGAATTAGTACAAGTATTAATAAATGGTGTAGAGGTAGTAATAGATGAAGATGGAAATTTCCATAAAAGGTTGATAGTAGATCCAGGTGAAAATTTAATAGTGGTTAAGGCAATAGATGGAGCAGGAAATGAAACTATAATTGAAAGGATAGTATATGTTGGTTTAGATGCACCTATTATATCTAATATTGAACCATCAGAAGATGTAGAATTAAAAGCAGGAGATATACTAACTGTTAGCTTTGAAGCACCAAGTGGAGGAGAAGGGTACTTTAGAATATTGATGCCTTTTGGATCAGAGAGTAATGAAATAGGAATTCCAATGGTTGAAGAAGATGGAGTATATACAGGGACTTGGACTGTACCAAGAGGGTTAATGGCTACAGGATTGCAAGTTCAAGTAGTGTATATAGATGAATTTGGGACTGAAGTAATGGATATAGCACCAGGAACTGTTAGAATAGTATTAGATGAAGAACCAACTGATCCATATCCAGATATTGAAAATGTAGAACCATCAGAAGACAATACAGTTAGAGCAGGAGATAGGGTAGAAATAAGCTTTAATGGTCCAGCAGGTGGAAGTGCTTACTACAAGTTAGTACTACCATTTGAAACTACAACTGATAGTAATGGCAGTCCTATGGTTGAAGGACCAAATGGATTCTATAGCACAACTTGGTTAGTACCAGAAGGATTAATAGTATCAGATTTACAAGTAGAAGTGATATTAATAGTAGATGAACAAAGACTAAACAAATTTGCTGATGGGAAGATAACTGTAGTGGGGAGTATGGAATACTTGCCAAACAATAGCATAATAATTAACGATGAGGCCTTTGATAGTATTTATATAGATAGAAATGTAGAAGCTCAAAGAAAACTAATGGAAGCTATAAAAACAGGAATTCCAGTCTATACCAAGATATCTAAAACAAAAGTGATTGATATGGAAGGTAACTTAGCAAGCATTGATATTCTACCAAGGACTATAAAATTCTTTGATGCAAATGGGAATATTAGGATATATGAAAGAAATTAAATAAAACTAAGTAAATATTAATGACTGACACTAACTTGCTAATATATTATAAAACACCAGTCTTTTAGGGCTGGTGTTTTGTTTGCTGATGGTATTAATAGCTATTTTATATAATTGGATTTAGTGATTTTGTGATGTATTTGTTTTACCTATACTTCACAATCATACTATCAATAATATCAATTTGTTTTAAAGGGAATATTATCATAAAATTAATATGAGCAAATTTTAGGAGGTG
>Ga0116175_1000236_pt1 | contig 41742 bp, 42 predicted proteins | sample AD_UKC125_MetaG_FD_89802 | JGI IMG/M metagenome (GOLD analysis project Ga0116175, IMG submission 89802) | Active sludge microbial communities of municipal wastewater-treating anaerobic digesters from USA - AD_UKC125_MetaG | ecosystem: Engineered > Bioreactor > Anaerobic > Digestate | place: USA... | reverse complement strand
GCTCAGGTGCACCACGTCAACCCGACCTGCGGTGACGAGGTGACGCTGCGCGTCCACGTCGCCGACGGAGTCGTGCAGGACGTGTCCTACGACGCCCAGGGATGCTCGATCTCCGTTGCCTCCGCCTCGGTCATGCACGACGAGGTCACCGGCTATCCGATTGACCAGGCGCTGGCGACCTACGAGGCGATGCGCGCCATGCTCACCTCCCGGGGCCGTGACGCCGGTGACGAGGAGGTCATCGGCGACGGAGTCGCGTTTGCCGGGGTGGCCAAATACCCCGCCCGGGTCAAGTGCGCGCTGCTGGGCTGGTCGGCCTTCACCGACGGACTGGTGCGCGCCGGCATCGATATCACTCCACGTGCCGATGCCCCCTCTCCCGTGGCTGCCTCAGCCGTGGGATCCGACCCTCCGACCGACGACAAGGACGCCTGATGAGCACCGATGTCACCTCTTCCAGCGGCTCCCCGGCCAACGTCGCCGACGTCGAGGAGGCCATGCGTGATGTGGTCGACCCCGAGTTGGGCATCAACGTCGTCGACCTCGGCCTCGTCTACGGCATCACCGTCGACTCCCAGTCGCACGCGGTCATCGACATGACCCTCACGTCGGCCGCCTGCCCGCTCACCGATGTCATCGAAGACCAGACCGCGCAGGCCTTGGAGGGCTTGGTCGTCTCCCACCGGATCAACTGGGTGTGGATGCCGCCGTGGGGGCCGGACAAGATCACCGACGACGGCCGCGAGCAATTGCGCGCTCTCGGTTTCAATCTCTGATCTACGCGCCCTGTGTCCATCGGCCGACACGAGATCGCGGCGGAGCAGTTCCCGGCGTGGTGGGCCCGGCAGGTGGCTGCCCATCCGGGCGCGGTGGTCTCCCAGGACGGTGACACGGCCACCGTGCGGTGGCAGGGCGGTGCGCTGTCGGCGGTGTCGTTCGCGCACGAGACGATCGGCCTGATCCTCATCCGGCGTGGCGGGTATGCCGTGGGGCGGGCTGTCGCGGGGCGGCTCACCGCGGTCAAGGTGGGCCGCCGGCACGTCCAGTCCCGCACCGCGGCTGGGGGTTGGTCGCAGCAACGCTTTGCCCGCCGGAGGGAGGGTCAGGCTGCCGTCCTCGTCGATGCCGTGACCGAGCACGCTCGCCGGTTGCTCTGCGCGAGCCCGGCCGATAGGGGGCTGGAAGGCGAGGGGTACGGCATACCCCAGGCTCTCGTCGTCGGAGGCGACCGGACCCTGTGGACCGCGGTGCTCGACGCCCCCGCGCTCGCCCCGTTGGCGACCCTGCCACGGCGGGAGCTGCCCGACCTGCCCGACCCGGACGCCGCAGTTCTCAAGCGGGCGTTGTGGCGCGGACGGGCCGTGTGGGTGCGCGGCGACGGTCCGGGGGAGTGACCCGTCCAACGCCCGAGCAGAGCGCGCGGACCGGGCCCAACTCCCTAGGATGATCGCCATGAGCGACGACTTCCGCATTGAAGACATGACCGATCAGGAATGCTGGGCGATCCTGGACCGGGAGCGCTTTGGGCGCTTGGCCGTCGCTGTCCACGGTGAGCCTGACATTTTCCCGATCAACTTCATCGTCGATGGCAACGCGCTGCTCATGCGCACCGCGCCCGGCACCAAGCTCACCGAGTTGGTCATCAATGCTGCGGTCGCCGTCGAGTGCGATGGTCGCGATGGAGACGTCGCCTGGTCGGTCATCCTCAAGGGGGCCGCTCGGATGGTCGACTCGCTGTCCGAGACCTACGCCGATGACGAGAAGCACCTCGAGACCTGGCTGCCGTCGGACAAGCCGATCTACGTCGAGATCACCCCGCGGGAGCTGTCCGGTCGCCGCTTCTTCCGAGGCCGCGCGGTCTGACGGCGGTTCCGCACCCCCTAGGCATGGCGATTGCATGACGAAGGGCGGCCCGGCTCCTGACGGAGCCGGGCCGCCCTCATGCGGTCCTGGCGTCACTCCACCCGGGCGACCCCGAAGGTGTTGCACTTGTTGATGTCACCGGTCTGGTAACCGGTCAGGAACCACCGCTGGCGGGCCTCGGCCGAGCCGTGGGTCCAGTTCTCGGGGGTGACCCTGCCCTGCACGGCCTCCTGGATCCGGTCGTCACCGACTGCGGACGCTGCCGAGAGAGCGGACTGGATGTCGGCCTGGGTGATCGGCTTGAGGAAGGTGACGCCGTTCTTGTCCTTGGTCTCGGTGGCGTGCTTGACCCACGTGCCGGCCAGGCAGTCGGCCATGAGCTCGATCCGAACCGCGCCGGACTGCGGCCCCTGCGGGTCTTGCTGCGCCTTGCCCAGCAAACCCAGCACGTTCTGGATGTGGTGGCCGTATTCGTGCGCCACGACGTATTCCTTGGCCAGATTGCCGCCGTCGGCACCGAAGCGCCGGGTCAACTCGGCGAAGAAGGACGCGTCGATGTAGACCTTGTTGTCCAGCGGGCAGTAGAACGGCCCGACCTGGTTGGAGGCCGTGCCACAGCTGGACTGCGTCTGGCCGGAGTAGATGACCGTCTTGGCCTTGGGATATTGCTTGCCGTACTGCGGCAACAGCTGACTCCAGTAGGCCTGCACGCTGTTGACCGTCGCGATGATGAGGCACTCGTCGTTCTTGTTGGCGTCGGCGCCGGTCTTGCAGTTGGCGAAGTCGCCGCTGGCCGACCCACCGGCGCCCACCTGACTGGTGTCGAACTGGCCGCCCTGGCTGGTCGTGGTGTCCTCGGGGACAGAGGTGTTGCCACCGCCCGTCAAACCCCCACCGAAGATGAGCATGAGGATGAGCATGATGAGCCCACCGATGCCACCACCGACCTGGATGCCGCCCGGGAAGCCTCCGCGGCCACCGCCACCGCCACCGAAACCACCGCTGCCCCCGGACTCGACCTGAGAGGTGTCCAGCGTGGCATTTTCGTTGAAGGACATCGACCCTCCGCGTTCGTCAGGCAGCGCAGACTCGCCGCCTCTGCGCCCAGCCTAACGGGAGCTCGGGACAGTCCTGATCCCCAAGAGCGGTGTTCGGTGGCGCGAGTCGAATCAGGAGAGGACGATGTTGTCGGCCCAGAACGTCGTCAGCCGCACCCGCACGTCGAGCTGGTCGCCGATTGCTGGCGGTGCGGTGCCGTGTGGCACATGGACCAGGCTCACCTGCATGTGCGGTGGTTCGACGAACCACAGCGACGTGCCGGCGCCCGGGTCGCCGCCACTGCGGCGCAGCGAGAACGGTGAACGCACCCGGCCGGCCGCTTCCAACGCTCCCTCGGCCAGGACGATGGCCCGCTGGCGCAGGGTCGCCACGGAGGAGGGTGCCTCCATCGCCACGCCATGGGCGGTGCCACCACTGACGACGACCAGATGGCCCGCACTCATCGAGCGACCGCGGTATCCGGCGCGGCTGCCTGCCGCCACGGGACGCACGTCGAGCACGTCGGCCCGCACGGTCAGCGCCGCCGGCTCGCCCAGCCACAGGGCGGTCCCGACCCGGGGTCGGAGCGTCACCCCGGGGTATGCCGTCCGCAGCCGTCCGAGTTCAGCAGGGGACACGTGGGACAGCAACCAGGTGCCGACGGCAGGAAAGCGGGTGAGCCATTCGGAGACCTCGGTGAGATGGCCGGCGCCGAGCGGCAGATGCAGGGTGCCTCCGAGCAGGCCCGGGCCCGCGGCCGCGATGAGGTCCAGGTAATCGTCCGCGGGGCATCCGTGCCGGTACATCGAGGTGAGCCCCTCGGCGACGACCCGCGCGCCAGGCACCCGGCTGTGTAGGTCGTGCACATCGGCGGTTGCGGTCACAGTGTGGACCAGGGCCGGCTCGGTGAGCACCGCCAGGCCGCCGTGCAGACTCGGGCGATAGGGCTCGAGGACCAGGACGTCGGCGGAGGACAGGTCCAGGGCGGCCGTGGCCTCGCGATAGGTGCCCACCGCTATCAGGTCGACGCCGGCATGGCCGGCCAGTCGTTCGCACTCGGCGGTGAGCAGCGCCGACCCGAAGCCATACCCGTTGCCCTTGACCACGGGCACCAAGCCCGTCTGGGAAGCCATGGTGCGGTCGAGGTGGGCCCGCCAGCGCGGCCCGTCAACGTGCAGCACGATGCTCACGAGCGCCTCCGCATGGCCCAGTCGAACACGGCATACAGGGCCTTGTTGAGGGGGAGGTCCCACTCGCCGACGTATTCGACCGCCTCGCCCCCGGTGCCGACCTTGAACCGGATGAGCCCGAGGTGCGGGTCGTCGGAGGCGACGGTGTCGGTGATCCCGCGCAGGTCGTAGACCGTGGCGCCGGTCGCCAGGGAGTCGCGCAGCATCCGCCACTGCAGCGCGGTGGAGCCCTGGACCTCGCGTCTGGCCGAGGTGGACGCCCCGTAGGAGTACCACGCGTGGCCGCCGACCCGGACCCAGATGGTCGCCGCGACGAGGTCGCCCTCGTGGTGGGCGAGATAGAGCCGGAGCCGGTCGGGGTCCTCGGCGAGCAACTCGGTGAACATCCGCTGGAAGTAGAACAGCGGGCGCGGCGTGAAGTGGTCGCGGGTGGCGGTCTCCAGGTAGACCCCGTGGAAAGCTGGCAGATCGGCAACACCGCCGAGCGTGACCACGACCCCGGCTTTGTCGGCCTTCTTGATGTTGCGGCGCCAGAGCTGGTTCATCCCGGCCAGCAGGTCGGCCTCACTCCGGCCGGCCAAGGGGATCTGGAACACGAATTGCGGCTGTCCAGCGGCAAATCCATCGGTCGCAGCGAGGTGGCGGTAGCCGAGGCGCTCCAGTTGGGCGGCCAGGCGTAGCCCGGTGCCCTCGTCGGCGTCGGCAGGCACCTGGGTCAGCGAGGTGACCGAGTCCGAGGCGATCGCCTCCTTGACCGTTTCGGCGGACCACCGCCGGGTGGGCACGGGGGGCCCGAGCCGGATCGCGAAGGCCCCGGCCTTGGCCAGATGGCTGCGTAGCACGCTCAGCGCGGGCTCGACCATTTCCGGGTCGTCCCAGTCCAGCACCGGCCCCTCGGGCAGATAGGCGAGATACCGCTTGAGCCGCGGGAGCTGGCGATACAGCACGAGCGCCGACCCCACGAGTCGGTCGGGAGCGTCGACGGCATACCAGCCGATGCTCTCGGCCCTCCAGTCGTTCTTCAGTCGCCCCCACGCTGGGGTCTGCAGGAAGCTCGCCGCCGGCAGTCGACGCAGGTGGGCGAGGTGTTCCTCGGGGGTGATGGTGCGGACGGCGACGGTGGGGCTCACGGTCGGCAACGCTACCCGGCGCGCGAGCAGTGGCAGAATGGGCGCTCCGTCCCACCAGAAGCCACGGCGCTGCGTCCGACACGCCCTGCACAGTTCGAGGTATGCCGTGATCGTCGCCACCGGGGTCGAGTTGCGTGTGGGCGCGCGGCTGTTGCTGGAGCCGGTGACGTTCCGGATCAGCCCCGGCGATCGGATCGGCCTGGTCGGGCGCAACGGAGCCGGCAAGACGACCCTCACCAAGGTGCTCGCCGGCGACGGGCTCCCGACGGCCGGCGCAGTCACTCGCACCGGGGCCGTCGGTTACCTGCCGCAAGACCCCCGGACCGGCGATCTGCAGGTGCTGGCGCGCGACCGCATCCTCTCGGCCCGGGGCCTGGACCAAATGCTGCGCGATCTGCGGGCCGCGGAGGCCCGGATGGGCTCGGCCGACGAGAGGCTTCAGGAGCGGGCGATGCGGTCCTACGCCCGGCTGGACTCCGAGTTCACCACCCTGGGCGGTTATGCCGCCGAGTCCGAGGCCGCAGCAATCGCGTCCTCGCTGGGGCTGCCCGATCGGGTGCTCGGCCAACCGTTGGCGACTCTGTCGGGCGGGCAGCGGCGGCGCGTCGAGCTGGCCCGCATACTCTTCTCCGGCGCCGACACCCTGTTGCTGGACGAGCCGACCAACCACCTCGACGCCGACTCGATCGTGTGGTTGCGCGACTACCTCAAGGCCTACAAGGGCGGGCTCATCGTCATCAGCCACGACGGCGCCCTCCTGGACGCCGTCGTCAACCGGGTGTTTCATCTCGACGCCAACCGCTCCACCCTCGACGTCTACAACGTCGGCTGGAAGCCCTACCTGCTCCAGCGTGAGACCGACGAACGCCGCCGCAGGCGTGAGCGGCTCAACGCCGAGAAGAAGGCCTCGGCGTTGATGGCCCAGGCCGACAAGATGCGGGCCAAGGCGACCAAGGCCACCGCTGCCCAGACCATGGCCCGCCGCGCCGAGCGGCTGTTGGCCGGGGTCGAAGGCGAGCGCGTCCATGACCGGGTGGCCAAGCTGCGCTTCCCAGATCCCGCTCCGTGTGGGAAGACCCCCCTGATGGCCTCGGGTCTGTCACGCTCCTACGGCTCGTTGGAGATCTTCACCGATGTCGACCTGGCTATCGACCGCGGCTCCCGGGTGGTCGTGCTTGGGCTCAACGGTGCCGGCAAGACGACCTTGCTGCGCATTCTCGCCGGGGTCGACGCGCCGGACACCGGGCAGGTCGAGCCGGGGCACGGGCTCAAACTCGGCTATTACGCCCAGGAGCACGAAAACCTCGACGTCGAGCGCACCGTGCTGGCCAACATGAAGTCGGCGGCACCCGATCTCGGCGAGACCGAGGTGCGCAAGACTCTCGGGTCGTTCCTCTTCACCGGCGACGACGTGGACAAGCCGGCCGGGGTGCTCTCCGGCGGGGAGAAGACCCGGCTGTCGCTGGCCATGCTCGTGGTGTCGGCAGCCAATGTCCTGCTCCTGGACGAGCCGACCAACAACCTCGACCCGGCCTCCCGGGCCGAGATCCTCGGAGCGCTGCGCACCTATCGGGGGGCGGTCGTGCTCGTCACCCACGACGAGGGGGCGGTCGAGGCGCTCGAGCCCGAGCGGGTGTTGCTGCTGCCCGATGGGGTCGAAGACCTGTGGGGCCCGGATTATCAGGACCTCGTCGCGCTCGCGTGAGAGGCTGATGCTCCGGGAGGTGTCAGGTGAAGCGTGGGTATGCCGACTACGAACCACTGTCCTACCGAAAGCGCGCCGGCGCGTGGATCGGCAGGCTGGGTCGGGGGCCGTTCCGGACGGCGCAACTCAACCTCGCGGGATGGAGCGCGCTCCTCGCCTGTTGCCTCGCGGCCTGGCTGCTGACCCGGTATGCCGTGCAGCGGCTTTCCGGGCCGGGCTGGCTGCCCTGGTGTGCCGCCGTAGTGCCGCTCATCGCTGTCTTCTTGGTGGACTGGCGCCGCGCGAAACGGTTGCAGGCCAAGCACATCGAGGTGCGACCCGCTCGCCCTGAGGATCTCACGGTCCTGCCGGGCATCGAGAAGTCCGGTGACCTCGCCTTCCGGGAGGCGGGGATGAACCTGGTCGCCGACGCCGAGCCAGCCGGCCCGGCGGCATACGAGCCGGCCCGCCGGGCCGGACGACTGTGGGTGGCGTGCGACCGCACCGATCGGCCGATCGGATTCGTGCGCGTCGAGATCGTCGACGACCTACCGCACGTCGAGCAGGTGAGCGTGCTGCCCAGCCAGGCCGGACGGCATACCGGGGCGTGGCTGTTGGCGGTCGCCGCCGACTGGGCGCGCGACGCCGGCTACCCGCGGATGACCCTGCGGACTTTCACCGAGGTGCCCTGGAACGGGCCGTATTACCAGCGGCTTGGCTGGCGAGTCTTGCCCGAGGTCGAGAGCGGGCCGCAGCTGCGAATCCTGGCCCAGCGCGAACATGCGCTGGGCCTGACCCGCTGGCCCCGCCAGGCCATGGCGCTCGAGCTGACGGGGCTGTCGGGGCGCGACGCCGGCTACTGACCGGGGATCGCCGGCAGCCGGGTGAGCGCCTCGGCGACCGCCTCGCGGATCTCGGACTCCTCGTAGGAGTGGTCGGTCATCGACCCGTCGAGGTAGGCGCCGTAGGCCGGCAGGTCGAGGTGGCCGTGGCCGGAGAGCACCATGACGATGACCTTCTCCTGCCCCGACTCGATACATCCGCGGGCCTCGGCGACGACCTCGGCGATCGCGTGCGTCGCCTCGGGCGCGGGGATGATGCCCTCGGAACGGGCGAACAGGACACCCGCGTCGAAGCACTCCTTCTGCTTGCGGGCGACGGCCTCCATGAGCCCCGACTCGTAGATGTGCGAGATCAGCGGGCTCATCCCGTGGTATCGCAGGCCACCGGCATGGATCGGGTCGGGGATGAAGTCGTGCCCGAGGGTGTGCATCTTCATCAGCGGGGTCATGCCGGCGGTGTCGCCGAAGTCGTAGGCGTAGGTGCCCTGGGTGAGGGACGGACACGACGCGGGCTCGACGCCCCGCAGGACCGGAGACATTCGCCCGGCGAGCTTCTCGCGGAGGAACGGGAAGGCCAACCCGGCGAAGTTCGAGCCACCACCCGTGCAGCCGATGACCAGGTCGGGGGTGACCTCGATCTTGGCGAACTGCTTGAGCGCCTCCTCGCCGATGATCGTCTGGTGCATGAGCACGTGGTTGAGCACCGAGCCGAGGGCGTAATTGATCGTCGGGTCCTGGGCGGCGACCTCGACGGCCTCGCTGATCGCGATGCCGAGCGAGCCGGGGGAGTCGGGGTGCTCGGCGAGGATCGCCCGTCCGGCTGCGGTCAACTCGGACGGTGACGGGTGGACGGTGCCGCCGAGGGTCTCGATCATGAGCCGGCGGTAGGGCTTGCCGTCATAGGAGGCCTTGACCTGCCACACCTCGCACTCCAGCCCGAACTGCGCGCACGCGAACGCCAACGAGGTGCCCCACTGACCCGCGCCGGTCTCGGTCGTGAGCTTCTTGATACCGGCCTGCGCGTTGTAAAAAGCCTGCGGCACAGAGGTATTGGGCTTGTGAGATCCGGCGGGCGAGACGCCTTCGTACTTGTAGTAGATGTGCGCCGGGGTGCCGAGCGCGGCCTCGAGCCGATGCGCGCGGTAGAGCGGCGAGGGACGCCACAGCCGGTAGACGTCGAGGACCTCCGGCGGGATGTCGACGTATTGCTCGGTCGCCATCTCCTGGGCGATGAGGTCCATCGGGAAGAGTGCCGACAGGTCGTCCGGCCCGACCGGTTGCCCGGTGCCCGGATGCAGATAGGGCGGGGGCGGCGTGGGCAGGTCGTGCAGGATGTTGTACCAGCGAGTCGGCATCTCGTTCTCGCTGAGATGGATCTTGTGGCGCTTGACCGTGCTCACCGCTGGCTCCTTCGTCGGGGGTGTCCGGCCCATCCTGTCGTGCCCGGGCCGGTGATCTCAATCCGGGGTCCCTGGCCATCTGAGGGACGGCAGGGCGGACGATCGACATACTGGCGGGATGGCAGCTGGGCGGCGAGCGCGGGCTATTGTGCTGAGCGCCGTCGCCATGCTGTGCGCAACGGCGCTCGCGGGGTGCGCGGCATCACCTGGGGATGGGATGACCTCGACCCGGCCGACCACGCCGACCTGGCACCGGGTCGACCTGCCCACCGGCGAAGCACCGGTGACCCTCACGGCATACCCGGGTGGGGTCCTTGTCGGCACCCAGAACCGGGCCGACGCGGCACCAGGTCTGCTCCGGCTTCCGCAGGCCGGCGCGAGCATCACCCGGCTGCCGGTCCGTCCGGCTTCCCCGTATGCCGCCCAGGGCACCTGGCTGTCGATCGCTGCCGAAGCCGACGGCCATCTGGTAGCCGTCGCCGGGGCGCGCGGAGGCGCACATTCCAATGTTCGCTGGTCGGTGTGGCGCGGCGACGTCGCGGCCGGGCTCGCCGAGCAGGAGCAACCCTTCTCGACCTTCGGCGGGTGGGGAGCAGGCGAGCAACTCGGCGTGCTCACTCCCGACACCGGACCGCTGTTGCTCGGGAGTTGGGAGAGCCGAGGCGCCGGTCTGGACGCCGACATCTGGCTGCCCGAGGGCGCGAGATGGATCCGGCAGGACCCGACCGGCAGCCCGCTGGCCAGCACGGCCACGGAGTTGGTCGGCCCGCGCTCTGGTACGGCGTTGGGTCCCAGCGTTGTCGTGGTCGGATCGCTCGTCAGCCTCACCGACGGCGTCCGGCAGCAACCGGCCCTCTGGCAGTCCACGAGCGGAAACACCGGCTGGAGCCGCCGCACGCTCCCGACCGGGCAGGCCGGAGAGGCCGTCGCGGTGGGCTGCCAGGCGAGTGCGCCAGGGTGTCTGGTCGTCGGTGTCGTCGACGGTCGGCTCGCCGCGTGGACAATGGCCGGCGGCTCGGCGCCGGCCGAGCAGGACGGCATACCAGTCGTGGCCGTGTCCGACCGGGCGGTGCTCCCCGCGCCGATGTGGCGAGCCGGAACGTGGACGGTCCTCGTGCCGAGCGGGTCTGCAACACATCTGCTGCGCCGGACCAGTGGCGCCTGGGAGCAGCGCGCGGGGCCGCCCGGAGTGGTGACCGCGGCGGCGCAGTGCGCATCGGGCACGATGTATGCCGTGACCATCGACTCCACCGGCGTTGCCACTCTCTGGGCCACGGAGGCTCTCCGATGAGTCCCCGCCTGGCACGGGAAAGTGCCGACCGGGTGCGCGCTGCGCTGCATTCCCGGGCCGGCGGACCGCTGCGGGCTGCCTACACGGCAGTGACCAACACCCAGCTGGCCGCCTTTCGGTTGCGCGACACCCGCCTCGACGAGCCGCCGACCCCGCTGCAGCGGGCCGAAGTGGCCGGTCGGGTGACCTTCGCGGTCAAGACCTTCCAACGGCCGGACGTGGCCCGCCGCCTGGTGCGGTCGGTGCGTCCGCATTTCTCGGGTCGGATCGTCATCGCCGACGACTCTCGGCAACCGATGGCCGCCGTCGACCCCCTGGTCACCGTGCTGGCCCTGCCGTTCAACAGCGGCGTCAGCGTCGGCCGGAACGCGGCGCTGGACGCCGTGGAGACCGAGTTCACCTTCGTCGCCGATGACGACATCGTGTTCAGCGCCGCGCTGGGGCTGACCCAGGCGATGGCCTATCTCGACGCCACCCCTGAGGTCGACATCGTCGGCATCATGCGGGTGGAGCTGCCCCGTTGGTACGCCATCGACCATGGGCCGGATGAGCTCTTCCCCGGGCAGCCGCCGTTGCGCCAATGGGGTGACCTGGTCAAAGGTCTCCCGGTGCGGCACATGATCGAACAGGTCTACCTGGCCCGGACCGCATCCTTGCAGCGGGTGCGCTGGGACGAGCGGCTGCGGATGGTCGACCACCGCGACTTCTTCAGCCGAGCCGCCGGGCGCCTCGTGACCGTCTGGGACAGCTCACACTGGGCCTACCACGCGCGCACCCCCTTCGACGCGGGCTACACGGCATACCGGGAGGACACCCGGGCCGACCTCGAGATGTTGGGCCGCATCTGGTCCGGGGCCAACCCTGCCGTATCCGACGGATAGCCTGGCCGAGTGAGCACTCAGCCCCACCCCGGCATCCGCGTCGACCACGACGGTCCGGTGACGACCGTCACGCTCTCCAACCCCGACCAGCTCAACGCCCAGACCCCGTCGTTGTGGGCAGCGCTGGCCGCCATCGCCCATGGACTGCCCGAGTCGACCCGCGTGGTCGTGCTGCGGGCCGAGGGACGGGCCTTCTCGGCGGGTCTCAACCGGTCGTTGCTACGGCCGGGCGGTATGCCGGGCGAGCCGGACATGATCGCGGCGGCGGCGCAGAGCCCGGCGGCCATGACCGCGCTCATCGCCCCCTTCCAAGAGGGTTTCGCGGCGTGGCGCCGGATCACGCCGGTCGTCGTCGCCGCAGTCCAAGGTCACGCGATCGGGGCGGGATTCCAGCTCGCGCTGGCCGCGGACCTGCGGATCGTCGCCGACGATGTGGCGCTGTCGATGAAGGAGATCGCCCTCGGGCTCATCCCGGATCTCGGCGGTACGGCCACGCTCGTCCACACCGTCGGCTACGCACGTGCACTGGAGCTGTGTGCGACCGCCCGAGTGGTCGGCGCCGCCGAGGCGGTCGCCATCGGTCTGGCGACGGCCGCCGTGCCGCGTGCCGACCTCGACGCCGCCACCGCCGATCTCGTCGGCGCCCTGCTCGCCGCGTCGCCGGCCGCGCTGAGCGCTCTCAAACCGTTGCTGCGCCAAGCCCTGACGAGCACGCCCGACGAGCAACTGGCCCACGAGCGTGCCGCGCAGGGATTCCTTCTGCACGGGATGGCGCGGGGTGTCGGATCGCCCTCGGCCGGGTGAGAAGGGCGATCCGTAGATGAGTCAGCAGGGCGGACACGGGGTCATGCGCAGCATGGTGCGCGACCAATCGGTCCTCGACGTGCGATTGCGCGGCGACACGACCCGGCGAGTCCTCGGCTATGCCCGTCCCTACCGGATGTGGATCGCCGGCTTCCTCAGCCTCGTAGTCATCGACGCCACCGTCGTGGTAGCCGTCCCCCTGCTGCTGAAGAACATTGTCGACCAGGGGGTGCTGCTCAAGGACGGCAGCGTCGTGGTCCGCCTCTCGCTGCTGGTCGCCGTCCTGTCGGTGGCCAGTGCCGTGCTCGACATCGCGCAGCGCTGGTTCTCGGCGCGGATCGGCGAAGGCCTCATCTACGACCTGCGGACCGCGGTCTTCGCGCACGTGCTGCGCCAACCGACCGCCTTCTTCACCCGATCGCAGACCGGGTCCCTGGTGAGCCGGCTCAACTCCGACGTCATCGGGGCCCAGCAGGCCTTCACCTCGGTGCTCTCGTCGGTCGTGAGCAATTCGGTCTCGCTCGTGCTCATCATCGGCGCGATGGCGACCCTCTCCTGGCAGCTCACCCTCGGCGCCTTGCTGCTCGTGCCGTTCTTCCTCGTCCCGGCGAAGTACATGGGGCGACGATTGTCGGCACTCATGAGCACCCAGATGACCGCCAACGCCGAGCTCGGCTCGCGGATGACCGAACGCTTCAATGTCGCCGGCGCCCTCCTGGTCAAGCTGTTCGGCACGCCCACGCGGGAAGAGCGCGAGTATGCCGTCCGAGCGGCGGCGGTGCGCGACACCGGCGTGCGCATCGCGATGAACCGCACGATCTTCGTCGTCGCCTTGTCATTGGTTGCCGCCCTGGCCACGGCGATGGTCTACGGCTTCGGTGGGCTGATGGCCGTCTCGGGTTCGCTCACCGTGGGCACGCTGCTGGCCCTGGCCGCCCTGCTGTCCCGGCTCTACGGCCCGCTCACCGCGTTGTCCGGGGTGCGGGTGGACGTCATGACGGCCCTGGTGTCGTTCGAACGGGTCTTCGAGGTGCTCGACCTCAAACCTCTCGTCGCCGAAGTGCCGTCATCGGTGCGGCTCCCGGCCGGACCGGTCGACGTGGAGTTCGACGGGGTGGGATTCTCCTACCCGTCCGCCGACGAGGTGTCCCTGCGTTCGCTTGAGGCGGCAGCCACGGGTGACCGGGCGGGTGGGGGACCGGTGCTGCGGGACATCGTCTTTCGGGCCGAGCCGGGCCAGCTGGTGGCTCTGGTCGGACCGAGCGGCGCCGGCAAGACGACAGTGACCTCGCTGGTCGCCCGGCTCTACGACCCGACGGTCGGTGCCGTGCGCATCGGCGGCGTCGACTTGCGCCAGGCGTCGCTGGAATCGGTCCACGAAACCGTCGGCATGGTGACCCAGGAGGCTCACCTCTTCCACGACACCATTCGCGGCAATCTCGCCTACGCCAAGCCCGATGCGACAGAAGCCCAGATGCGTGCGGCCCTGGCCGCCGCGCAGGTCCTGACCCTGGTCGACGAGTTGCCTTCGGGGCTGGACACCGTGGTCGGCGACCGCGGCCATCGGCTCTCCGGCGGCGAGAAGCAGAGACTGGCCATCGCCCGCCTCTTGCTCAAGCAGCCGCAGGTCCTCGTCCTCGATGAAGCAACCGCCCACCTGGACAGCGAGTCCGAGGTGGCGGTGCAGCGTGCTCTCGATGCTGCCCTCGAGGGTCGCACCGCCTTTGTCATTGCCCACCGACTGTCGACGGTCCGAGGAGCCGACCTGATCCTCGTCGTCGGGGACGGGCGCATCGTGGAGCGCGGACGGCATACCGAGCTGCTCGAGCGTGGTGGGCTGTATGCCGACCTCTATCGCACCCAGTACTTCGACGAACGCACCCCGGCCTGACCGGTCAGCCGTCCTCTTCGTCCCAGATCCGCACTTTCTTGGGCTTGGGGGTCGCCGCGGCACGCCGTTCTTCCGCCCCAGGTCGGGAGCGGTAGAGGAAGACGACGAAGGCGATCCCCAGCCCGGCCGTGAGCCACCATTGCAGGGCGTAGGCGAAATGCGGCCCGCGGTCGACCGAGGGGGGCTCCAGCGGGGTGGGTCGTTGCGGCGTCAGGCCCGATGCGGTGCGTTCGGCGTCCAGGACGAGGTAGGCCTGATAGAGCGTGCCGCCGGTCTGGGCCTGTGCCTGAGGCAGATTGATCGACGCCAACTGCCCGGCAGGGAGGTCTTGCCCGCGGTCGTCCTCGCTCGGTTTGAGCCACCCGGTGAGGGTGACTTCCTCGGCGGGGGCAGCGGGGAAGGGCGGCAACTCCGCCGCCGTCTCGCCCATCCGCACCCAGCCCCGGTCGACGAGCAGGGTGGCGTCACCAACCCGCAATGGGACCAGGACCTCCAGCCCGAGCGCGCTGGCCAGCGAGCGGGTGCGCACGACCAGGGTCCAGTCCACGGCATACCGGCCGGTGACTGTGATCTTCGTCCAGATCTGGTCCTCGGCGAGCGTGGTGGCGGGGGAGGGCAGCACCTGCGCGAGGGGAACTGCGGCGCGCGCGTAATTGGCTTCCACGGCGTTGGCGCGGGCGTCCTTGGCCTCGTAACGCGACAACTGCCACATCCCCAGGGCATAGCAGGCCAGGCCGAAGACGATGGCAAACGCGATGGCGCCCAGGATGCGCTTGGTGAAGATCTCCCTGAACACCGACTCACCGTACCCGGGTTAGGGTGGCGCGCATGACCCGGCTCCCCGACCCGAGGCTGCGTCCTCCGGACGGCGGCACCCTCATCGACACCTACGGCCGGGTGGCCCGCGACCTGAGGGTGTCGGTCACCGACCGCTGCAGCTTCCGGTGCACCTACTGCATGCCGGCCGAGGGGCTGCCCTGGCTCCCCACGGCCGAGTTGCTCAGTGACGAGGAACTCGTGCGCGTCGTGCGGGTCTTCGTCGGGCTCGGGGTCACCCAGGTGCGGCTCACTGGTGGTGAGCCGCTGTTGCGGCCCAGCATCGTCGACCTGGTCCAGGCTCTCGCGGAGATCACCCCGCGGCCGACGCTGGCGATGACGACCAATGGGGCGGTCCTGGACCGCTTGGCCGCACCCCTGGCCGCCGCGGGCCTCGACCGGGTCAACGTCTCCCTCGACACCATCGACCCGGACCAGTTCCTCGCACTGACCCGCCGCAACCGCCTCGATGACGTCGTCGCGGGGCTGTCGGCCGCTGCCGCAGCCGGACTGCAGCCGGTGAAGGTCAACGCCGTTGCGATGCGTGGGGTCAACGACCACGCTGTGTGCGAGCTGTTGGCCTGGTGCCTCGAGCGGGGCTACGAGCTGCGTTTCATCGAGCAGATGCCGCTGGACGCCCAGCACGGGTGGGACCGATCGGTCATGGTGACCGCTGCCGAGATCCGCGAGCGGCTGGCCGAACGCTTCACACTCACCCCGTTGCCGGAGTCGGCTCGCGGCAGCGCCCCAGCTCAGCGCTATCTCGTCGACGGAGGGCCGGCGATGGTCGGCATCATCGCCAGCGTGTCCGCCCCGTTCTGCGGCGATTGCGACCGCACCCGTCTCACCGCCGACGGTCAAGTGCGCAATTGCCTGTTCTCGCAGCGCGAGACCGACCTGCGGGAACCCTTGCGCAGCGGGGCCTCGGACGCCGACCTTGCCGAGCTCATCCGCGAAGAGATGTGGCGTAAGGCCCACGGGCACGGCATCGGCCGCCCCGGGTTCCACCAGCCGGATCGGCCGATGTCGGCGATCGGCGGCTGATCGTGGCGCCCGGGGGGCGCCCCTGTCGGCGCACCGGCGTCGGCGCGTCAGTGCGAGTGGCTGGTCGGACCGACGGCCGCCGATTGGCGTCCGGCCGACAGCCCAGGCCCGGCCTCGCTGAACCGGTCGGCCCCACTGATCTGCGCGCCCCATCGCGGGCCGACGGCGTTGGCCAGCACGACGGCGATGTAGGGCAAGATCGCGGCTCCGGCGACGAACGTCCAGCGCAGCCAGCCCTCGGTGACGACCGCGAGGAGGAAACATGCTGTCCGCACCGCCATCGTCAACAGGTAGCGACGCATCCGCATGTCACTGTCTTCGGCGAGCGACATCGGCGCGGTGGTCACGGTGTGCACCACCGGCTCGGGACCCTTGCGCCGTAGCCTCACCCTTCCCACACTACGCGCGTATGCCGTGCGCCGTTACGTCCTACGCGCGGGTAACCCGTAGCGTCGGTCGGACATCGCCCCGCTCGACCGTGCGGCGGCGCACAACGGGGGAACACAGCCCGAGCGGAAGGACGACCGGCCCATGACCCAGACACCGGCCCCAGCTGGACGAGCCGTGCTCGTCACCGGCGGCAACCGCGGGATCGGCCTGGCCATCGCGAGGTCATTCGCCATGGCGGGAGACCGGGTCGTCGTCACCACCCGCTCCGGAGAGGCCCCCGAGGGCCTGCAGGCGGTGCCGTGCGAGGTCACCGACACAGCCTCGGTCGACGCAGCCTTCGCTGCCGCTGAAGACCTCCTGGGTGGCCCGGTCGAGATCCTCGTGGCGAACGCCGGCATCACCAAGGACCAACTGCTCATGCGGATGAGCGATGCCGAGTTCGACGACGTTGTCGACACCAACCTGGCCGGCGCTTTCCGCTGTGCCCGTCGGGCCAGCAAGGGGATGATCCGGCTGCGCCGCGGCCGGATGATCTTCGTCTCCAGTGTGGTGGGTCTGTACGGCTCCCCGGGCCAGGCCAACTACGCCGCGAGCAAGGCCGCGCTCGTGGGTCTGGCCCGCTCGATCAGCCGCGAACTCGGCGGGCGAGGCATCACAGCCAATGTGGTGGCCCCCGGCTTCATCGACACCGACATGACTGCAGCGCTGCCGGAGGAGCGCCGCACGGCATACCTCTCGGCCATCCCGGCGGGGCGCTTCGCGGCGCCCGAGGAGGTCGCCGCGGCGGTGCGCTTCCTCGCCTCCCCGGAGGCCGCCTATATCACCGGTGCCGTGCTGCCCGTCGACGGCGGCCTCGGCATGGGCCACTGACCGACCGACCGACCCCGACGAAAGCGAGCCGGCCATGGGCATGTTCGACGGCAAGACTCTCCTGGTGACGGGTGTCCTGATGGACTCCTCGATCGCCTTCCACGTCGCCAAGATCGCGCAGGAGGAGGGTGCAACGGTCATCCTCACCTCGTTCGGGCGGACCATGAAGATCACCCAGACGATCGCGCGGCGGCTGCCGGTGACCCCGGTCGTCGTGGAACTCGACGTGAGCGACCAGGAGCACCTCGACACCCTGGCCGATCGGTTGCGCGAGCACACCGACCACCTCGACGGGGTCCTGCACTCGATCGGCTTCGCCCCCCAGGGCGCGTTCACCTTCCTCGACGCGACCTGGGAGGACGTCAGCACCGCCATCCATGTCAGCGCCTACAGCCTCAAGGCCCTTGCCGTCGCCGCCCTGCCGCGGATGAGCGCCGGAGGCTCGATCGTCGGGCTGACCTTCGATGCGAGCTTCGCCTGGCCGGTCTACGACTGGATGGGCGTGGCCAAGGCCGCCTTCGAGTCGACCAACCGCTACTGCGCGCGCGACCTGGGGCCCAAGGGGATCCGCTGCAATCTTGTGGCGGCCGGCCCGATTCGCACGACGGCCGCCAAGTCCATCCCGGGCTTCGAGGTCTTCGAGGCGCAGTGGGACACCCGCGCCCCGCTGGGATGGAACGTCTCGGACCCGGTCCCGACCGCGAAGGCGTGTGCCGCGCTGCTCTCGGATTGGTTCCCGGCCACCACCGGAGAGATCGTCCACGTGGACGGTGGCGTGCACGCGATGGGCTGCTGACCCGATCGGGTTGAGTGCCGCGCGCCCGGTTGGCGCGGTTCAGGACAGGAGCGGGGCAGGAGTCGGTATGCCGTCGAGCGCATCGGCTTCTTCGACATCCTCGCGAGTGATCCCCAGCAGGAAGAGCACCGTGTCCAGGTAGGGGACGTTGACCGCTGTGTCGGCCTGGGCTCGCACGAGGGGTTTGGCGTTGAAGGCCACCCCGAGACCAGCCGTCTCGAGCATGTCGAGGTCGTTGGCGCCGTCACCGATAGCTACCGTGCGAGACAGCGGCAAGCCCGCCTCAGCGGCGAAGCGACGCAGCGCCCTCGCCTTCCCCGCCCGATCGACGATCTCGCCCTCGACCCGACCGGTGAGCTTGCCGTCGCGCACCTCGAGCCGGTTGGCCAAGGCGTGGTCGATGCCGAGGTCAGCGGCGATAGGCCCGACGATCTCGATGAAGCCGCCGGAAACCAGCGCGATGGTGTCGCCGAGCCGCTTGAGCGTTCGCACCAGGGTGCGGGCGCCCGGGGTGAGGATGATCTCCGCACGCACGGCACCCAGGACGCTCGCGTCGAGCCCGGCCAACACGGCCACCCGTTCACGCAGTGAGGCGGCGAAGTCGAGTTCACCACGCATCGCCCGCTCGGTCACGGCGGCGACTTCTGCCTCGCGGCCGCACTTGGCAGCAAGCAGTTCGATGACCTCCTGCTGGATGAACGTCGAGTCGACATCCATGACGACCAGCCGGGCGCCCAACCGGGCCAGCCCGGCCGGCGCGACAGCGACATCGACGCGCTCAGCCGCTGCGACCGCCGCCAGCTCGGCTCGCAGGGCCGGGACATCGGCCCCCGACACGTCGAACTCGAGCGTCGTCACGGGGTAGTGGGAGAGTCGCCGGATCCGATCGATATTGGCCCCATGGGCGGCGATTCGGGCCGTGACCGCACCCAACGGACCGGCACTCAGCGGGCGGCCGAGGACCACGACATGCGCCCGGCCGGCCGGCCGCTCAAGGCTGTCGCCGACGCCCTCGCGGACCTTGGCGCGCATCCCGAGCCGATCGGCCACTGCCTGGACGGCCCCGCGGAGTTCTCGCGCCGAGCCGGCAGCGGCACGATCAGTCGCGGCGGTGCCTGCGTCGCCGGCCGTGCGCAACAGCAAGGTGAGCGTCAGGTGGTCGCGCACGACGATCTGCTCGAGATCGAGCACGTCGGCACCCAGGGGTGCGACGGCTTGCAGCAGGGCACTGGTGACTCCGGGACGGTCGTCGCCGGTAAGGGTGATGCGCAGCGTCTCGGGTCCGTCAGTCACCCCGCCAGGGTAGAACCACCGAGCCGGACGTCCGACCACCGCATGGCCTCGTCGCACGTTCGCGGGCGCCTTTCACCCCCGGCCGGCGTTGACCCCATCCCGCCAAGCCAACACGTCGCGTACCGGCCCGAAGTCGTAGGGCGGTGTGGTAAGGCTGAGCGTGAACAGCCGGGTCCCGACGTCGAAGAGCGCCTGGGCCTGCGCGGCGAAATCGAGGTCAGACCGCTCCGGTAACCGGGCCGGGGTATAGGCCACCCCCGCAGACCGCTCGATCGTCAGCGGGTCACGGCCGACCCGGGCACACCATTGGTCGAGCACGCGGTGCTTGTGCGCGATGAGCTCCGGGTCGCCGAACCCGTGCCAGATGTCGGCGTGTTCGGCGGCGATCCGCAGCGTCTTGCGCTCCCCACCACCGCCGACGAGGATCGGCAGCGCTCCGGCGGGCCGGGGCACCAAAGCATCCCAACGTGCCCGAATGCGCGGCAGATCGGCCGCCAAAGCGTCCAATCGGCTTCCTGCCGTGCCGAATTCGATCTCGTATGCCGTGAAGTCGCGCTCGAACCAGCCCGCACCGATGCCGAAGATCACCCGTCCAGCGCTGATGTGGTCGACGGTGCGGGCGATGTCGGCGTGCAGGTCGGGGTTGCGGAAAGCCGTGCAAGCCACCAGCGGGCCGAGCTGCACCCGCTCGGTCGCCTCGGCCCAGCCGGCGAGCAGGCTCCAGCATTCGAAATGCGATCCGTCGGGGTCGCCGGACAACGGGAAGAAGTGGTCCCAGGTGAGGATGACATCGACCCCGAGCGATTCGAGCGCCACGACGGTGTCGCGGAGCACGGCATACGGGGCGTGTTGTGGAGCAACCTGGACGGCGACCCGCGCTGGACGCGGGTCGCCGCTACTGGCCGGAAGGGCAGGTATGCCGTCCGCCGGGATCACAGCGGGACGTGCTGTCCCTTGCCGATGACCGTCACACCGTTCTCGGTGACGTGGAAGCCACGGGCCCGGTCGTGCTCGTGGTCCACCCCGATCCGCGCGTATTCGGGGATGAACACGCCCTTGTCGATGATGGCGCGTCGGATGACGGCATACCGGGAGACTTCGACGGAGTCCAGGAGCACCGAGTCGGCGATCGTCGCATAGCTGTGGACCTTGACCCGAGGCGAGAGCACCGAGTGGTTGACCTGAGCTCCCGAGACGACCACGCCGGGGGAGACCGCCGAGGACAACGCCTCACCGACCCGGTCGTGCGACCCGTGGACGAACTTGGCCGGGGGATAGGCCGGCGCGTTGGTGTAGATCATCCAGTCGTAGTTGTAAAGGTTGAAGACCGGATGGACCGAGATGAGGTCCATGTGAGCGTCGTAGTAGGAGTCGAGGGTCCCGACATCGCGCCAGTAGCCACGGTCGCGTTCGGTCGCGCCAGGCACGTCGTTGTCCTTGAAGTCGTAGACGTAGGCGTCGTCGGCCGCGACGAAGCGCGGCACGATGTCTCCGCCCATGTCGTGCTTGCTGCCCTCGGTGTCGTGGTCCTCGGTCACCGCGTTGACCAGGGCGTCGGTCGTGAACACGTAGTTGCCCATCGAGGCGAGCACCTCGTGCGGGCTGTCGGGCAGGCCCTTGGGGTCGGAAGGCTTCTCACGGAAGGCACCGATCTTCATCGGGTCGGTCTCGTCGACCTCGATGACGCCGAACTGGTCGGCCAGGTGGATCGGCTGTCGGATCGCCGCCACCGTGATCCCCGCACCAGTCTCGATGTGCTGGGCGACCATCTGCGAGAAGTCCATCCGGTAGACGTGGTCGGCCCCGACGACGACGACGATCTCGGGACGCTCGTCATCGATGAGGTTGAGCGACTGGAAGATCGCGTCCGCGCTGCCCAGATACCAGTTCTTGTCGACGCGCTGCTGGGCCGGGACGGGAGCGACGTAGTTGCCCAGCATCGTCGACATCCGCCACGTCTTCGTCACGTGCTTGTCGAGGCTGTGCGACTTGTACTGGGTGAGCACGACGACCTTGAGGTAGCCGGAGTTGACGACGTTGGAGAGCGCGAAATCGACGAGCCGGTAGATGCCGCCGAAGGGCACCGCGGGTTTGGCGCGGTCGCGGGTGAGGGGCATCAAACGCTTGCCCTCTCCGCCGGCCAGGACGATGGCAAGGACCTTGGGATTCGTTCTGCGACGGGCCATGTCACCCACCCTAGAACCTTTGACCGGTGCGTCGTCGGGGACCTTCGGACTAGTCTCACATTGTGCGCATCGACATCATCAGCAAGGAGTATCCGCCGGCCGTCTACGGGGGAGCGGGGGTGCATGTCGCCGAACTCGTGCGGGCATTGCGTGATCGGGGCGATGCCGACGTCCGGGTGCGGTGTTTCGGCGCCGATCGGAACGAAGCGGGCACAACGGCATACCCGGATCTGCCGCAATTGGCCGACGCCAACCCCGCCCTCAAGACCCTGGGAGTCGACATCCAGATCGCCCAGGACTGCCAGGGCGCCGACATCGTCCACTCGCACACGTGGTACGCCAACATGGGGGGTCATCTCGGGGGCCTGCTCGCCGGGTCACCGCACATCGTCACGGCCCACAGCCTCGAGCCGATGCGGCCTTGGAAGGCCGAGCAGCTCGGCGGCGGCTACCGCGTGTCGTCCTTCGCCGAGCGAGCCGCATATGAGGGTGCCGCGGCTGTCATCGCCGTGAGTGCGGGCATGCGGCAGGACATCCTGCGGTCTTACCCCTCTTTGGACCCGGCGAAGGTCGCGGTCGTTCACAACGGCATCGATTCGCAACTGTGGCAACCGATCAGCGACACGGACATCTGCCGCAAGCACGGTATGGACCCCGACCGCCCGGCCGTCATCTTCGTCGGGCGGATCACCCGACAGAAGGGGCTGCCCTACCTCATGCGCGCAGCAGCCTTGCTGCCCAAGGACATTCAAGTCGTCCTGTGTGCCGGAGCGCCCGACACGCCCGAGATCCAGGCCGAGGTCGAGGGGCTGCTGGCGCAGTTGCGCACCACCCGTGACGGCGTGGTCTGGATCCCACAGATGTTGCCGCGCAACGAAGTTGTCGCGCTGCTCACCGCCTCGACGGTGTTTGCCTGCCCCTCGGTCTACGAGCCCCTCGGCATCGTCAATCTCGAAGCGATGGCTTGCGAACTCCCGGTCGTCGCCACGGCCACCGGCGGTATCCCCGAAGTCGTCGTGCCCGGCGAGACCGGCTGGTTGGTGCCCATCGAGCAGGTCCAGGACGGCACGGGCACCCCGGTCGACCCGGACCGGTTCGTCCACGACCTCGCCGAGGCGCTGACCGCCGCAGTCCGCGACCGCTCCCGAGCGCGCGAGATGGGGCTGGCCGGCCGTCGGCGCGCCGTAGAGCAGTTCTCCTGGGCGAGCATCGGCGACAAGACCATGGAGGTCTACCGCTCGGTCCTGGGCTGAAACGGGGCTGAACCCTGCCCCAGCTTCTCGGGCCAGGACGTCAGCGACGCCGGTCGCCGGGAATCCACCCGGCGAGGGCCATGGCTGCGACGGCAGCCGCACCCTCGAGCGTCTCGTCGGCCGTCGTCGCCAAACCGCGCAGCACCGCCTCCCGGCGCATCGAGGTCTGCAGGTCCATTGCGGGACCACCGGCCTCGAGGGTGAGGCCGGCATGGGCGGCCTCGCTCACCAGGGCGCTGCGCGCCATGAGTTCCAGGGCCCGAGCGGGTATGCCGGCCGGCAGCCGTCCCAGCCTCCCGAACCGACCCGCGGACAGCACCTCCGAGGAACTCCACGGGGTGCCACCTGCAGCCTCGAGGTCGTCGGCCGCTTCTCGGATTGACGTGGCGAATCGCTGCGACAGCTCGCGCAGGTCGGTCGCCTCCAGCCGGTGGCGCGCCACCGGCATACCTGGGTATGCCGTCCATGTCACCAACACGCCGCGGTCACCGACCGGGCCGTACTCCTGAAGGCTCGGGACCGCGACGGAGCCGGTCGTGACCGCGAGGATCGCCTCGGATGCCTCGGTGGCTGCCACGAGGACGGGGCCATCAGCCGCGGAGATCCACCCGGGACGACCGGGCCGCGGCAGGACGGCCACCGCAAGTGTCTCGTCGGCATCGCGCCATTCAGTGGTCCACTCGAGATCTCCGGCGACGTCCGTGCTGCCGGCGTGCGCGCGGTTGAACCAGTCCTCGTAGTTCACTTCGCCCTGCAGCAGCGCCGTGGTCCACAGTGCGGCGCGGACGCTGAGGGGGAGGGACGGCATACCGGCACTCTAAACGGGGCACCGCGGCGGGCCGTCGCCCGAGGACTTGGCCGCTGAACTAGGGTTTGAGCCATGAGTGATGTCCTTGCCTTCCAGGGCGTCAGCGTCGTGCGCGGCAAGACCCGGTTGCTCGACGACATCTCCTGGGAGGTCGAGGAAGGCGAACGCTGGGTCATCCTCGGGCCCAACGGCGCGGGCAAGACAACCCTGCTGCAGCTGGCGGCCGCACGCATGCATCCCACGATCGGCACCGTGCGCATTCTCGGCGACCAGCTCGGCGCCGTCGACGTCTTCGAGGTGCGACCGCGGGTGGGCCTGGCGAGCGCGGCCATGGCCGAACGCATTCCCGACAGCGAGATCGTCGGCAACGTCGTCGTCACCGCCGCCTACGGCATCGTCGGCCGCTGGAACGAGCACTACGACACGCAGGACTACGTGCGGGCCATGGAGTTGCTGCTTGCCCTGGGGGCCGAACACCTGGCGGATCGCCGCTACGGCACCCTGTCAGAGGGCGAGCGCAAGCGGGTCCAGATCGCGCGTGCGCTGATGACCGACCCAGAGCTCATGCTGCTCGACGAGCCGGCCGCGGGCCTGGACCTCGGTGGTCGGGAAGACCTCGTGGCCCGGCTGGGCACGCTGGCCAGCGACCTTCGGGCCCCCGCCCTGGTGCTCGTCACCCATCACGTCGAGGAGATCCCGCAGGGTTTCACCGATGCGCTCCTGCTGCGCGAGGGCAGGGTCGTCGCTGCCGGACCATTGGAGATCACCCTCACAGCCGAGAATCTTTCGGCCACCTTCGACCTGCCTCTGACCATCGAGCGGCATGGGCATCGCTGGACCGCCCGGCTGGCTGATCTCGACGGAACCTCGACGGCCGGCGATACGTCGTAGCCTGTAAGGACCGGTGCCCCACCAGGTGCCGGTCCGCAACGATGAGAGGACGCCGGTGGTCGACGTGGAGAACTACGCCTGGCTGATCTGGATTGTCGTGGCCCTCGGGCTCGGCGCCCTCGAAATCGCCACGGTTGACTTCACCTTCCTCATGCTCGCAGGGGGTGCTCTCGGCGGGTCGGCGGCAGCGGCCGTCGGAGCCCCATTCCCGGTGCAGGCGATCGTTGCGGCGGCCACGGCGATGGTGCTGCTCGGTGTGGTTCGCCCGGCCGTCCACCGTCGATTCCGCACTCACCGCCCGCCTACCTCGATCGGAGTCGGCGGCTATCGCGGCAGGTCAGCGGTCGTGCTCGAGACCGTCACCGCCACCGGCGGATCAGTGCGGATCGGCGGTGAGACCTGGTCGGCCCGCTCCGACAACCACGACGTGCTGGCCGCCGGTGAGCACGCCACGGTCGTGGAAATCGACGGGGCGACCGCGGTGGTCGAGCGCGCGGAGGCGCCCCACGACACCACGCCCTGAGCACCCGATCCACAGCACTTGACCCACAGCGCTTGACCCACATCACCTGACCCAGAGCACAGCACGCCGCCGCGCGGCATCCGCCGCAGGCTCCGTAGTCGTCCACGCAGTCCCCACGGTTCGGAGGTTCCCGTGTCCGGCAGCATCGTCACTCTTGTCGTCGTCCTCGCGCTGCTCTTGTTCGTCGCGAGCGTCATCCTGCGCACGATCAAGATCGTCCCCCAGCAGACCGCCGTCATCATCGAGCGGCTTGGTTCCTACTCGCGCACCCTCGACGACGGCATGCACATTCTCGTGCCCTTCATCGACAAGCCCCGCGCCACCATCGACCTGCGCGAGCAGGTGGTGACCTTCCCGCCGCAGCCCGTGATCACCTCGGACAACCTCGTCGTCTCCATCGACACCGTCATCTACTACACGGTGACCGACGCGAAGTCGGCGGTCTACGAGATCGCCAACTTCATCCAAGGCATCGAGCAACTCACCGTGACGACGTTGCGTAACGTCATCGGTTCGCTCGACCTCGAGGAGACGCTCACCTCCCGAGACCAGATCAACGGACAGCTGCGTGGTGTGCTCGACCAGGAGACCGGCCGATGGGGCATCCGGGTCAACCGGGTCGAGCTCAAGGCCATCGACCCGCCGCACTCCGTGCAGGACTCCATGGAGAAGCAGATGCGCGCCGAGCGCGACAAACGCGCTGCGATCCTCACGGCAGAGGGCACCAAGCAGTCGGCGATCCTCACCGCCCAAGGCGAGAAGGAGGCGCAGATCCTGCGGGCCGAGGGTTCGGCTCAGGCCCGGGTGCTCGAGGCCCGCGGACAAGCTCAAGCCATCGAGGAAGTCTTCGACGCGATCCACAAGGGTCAGCCCACCCAGGATCTGCTGGCCTACCAGTACCTCCAGGTGTTGCCGCAGCTGGCCCGCGGCGATGCCAACAAGATGTGGATCATCCCGTCCGAGCTCACCGACGCCCTCCGCGGTGTTTCCTCGGCTCTCGGTGGACCCCCAACTCCGAATGCCGGTGGCAGCACTCCGGTGATTCCGGCGGCCCGCACTGGCCTGCATCCGACCATCGAACGGGTCCAGACAGCGGCCCCAGCTACGGCTGGCGAGACCCCGGAGGACGGCGCCGGGCCGACGGCGTGAGGTGAGCTGCCCGGCATACTGGCAATGCCTGGTATGCCGTGCGCCCAGGCGACACCCAGCCGTCCGTCGGTAGGGTGGCTGGGTGTCTGCCCTGGAAGCGTGCTGGGTCCTGCTCGCCGGAGTCGGTGCAGGGACGATCAACTCCATCGTCGGGTCGGGCACCCTCATCACGTTTCCCACCCTGCTGTTGCTCGGCTACCCGCCGCTGACGGCGAACGTGAGCAACAACATCGGCCTGGTGGCCGGTGGAGCCAGCGCCAGCTGGGGATATCGGCGCGAACTGGCCGGTCAACGAGCGCTGTTGACCCGCCTGCTGCCGATGTCTATCGCGGGATCGATGCTCGGAGCGGCCCTGCTGCTGGTGCTGCCTGCTGCGGCGTTCCGGGCCGTGGTGCCCGTCCTTATCGTCATTGCGCTCGTGTTGGTCATCTTCGGCCCCCGAATCCAGCGGGCGGCCCGTGCGCGCCGGGCTCAGCCGGGCAGCCAGTCGGCCGCCCCGCTGGACCGCCTCGCAGGCCCGCGTGACTCTGCCGCCTCCGGATGGCTGCTCGCGGGCGCTTTGCTCGCGGGCGCCTATGGGGGCTATTTCGGTGCGGCCCAAGGCGTTTTGCTCATGGGGATCTTCAGCGCCCTGTCGCGAGAGTCGCTGCAACGGCTCAACGGACTGAAGAACGTCTTGGTCACTTTCGTCAATCTGGTGGCCGCGGCTGCCTTCCTCATCTTCGCCCGCGAACATGTCGACTGGGGTGTCGTCGGGCTCATCGCGGTCGGGTCGTTGCTCGGTGGCCTGCTCGGCGCGCACCTCGGTCGGCGCCTGCCGGCGCCGGTCCTGCGGTCGATCATCGTCGTCGTCGGCGTCGTGGCCATCGTCAAGATGGTGTGGTTCCCGTGACGTCGCCGCCTGGCCACCCCTTGGCGGCGGGTGTCACCTGGATCGACTCCACCGACGACCCGCGACTGGCCGATTACGTCGGACTGACCGACGTAGCGTTGCGCCGCCGGTCAGAACCCGAACGGGGTCTCTATATCGCCGAGTCGGAGAAGGTCATTCGGCGCGCCCTTGCCGCCGGTCATCGGCCCCGTTCCTTGCTCATGGGGGAGCGCTGGCTCACCGATCTGGCCGACGTCGTCGCAACGGCGACCGGGGACGGCATACCGCTATTTGTGGGGGAGGCGGAGGTCCTCGAGCGACTCACCGGGTTCCACCTGCACCGCGGTGCCCTGGCTGCCATGCACCGGCCGTCGCTGCCCCCGGTCGCCGCAGTCGTCGCGGGCGCGCGGCGGGTGCTCGTCCTGGAGGACATCGTCGATCACACCAACGTCGGGGCTGCGGTGCGGGCTGGAGCGGCCCTCGGCGTGGACGCGGTCCTGGTCACCCCTCGGTGCGCGGATCCGCTCTACCGCAGGGCGATTCGTGTGTCGATGGGCACGATCTTCCAGGTGCCGTGGACCCGTGTCGACCCGTGGCCCGAGGGCGTGCACCTCCTGCGCGACCTGGGTTTCACCGTGGCAGCCTTCGCCTTGGACGACGACTCGATCCCGCTGGATGCCTTGGCGCTCGACCCTCCGGATCGTTTGGCTCTCGTCGTCGGCACCGAGGGCGATGGCTTGGCTCGGCATACCGTCGCAGCCTGTGATGTCACGGTACGCATCCCCATGGCTGCGGGCGTCGACTCACTCAATGTCGCCTCCGCCGCTGCGGTCGCGCTCTGGGCAGTGCGGGTGTCCTCGTCGGCAACGGCGGTGTGACAGCGGCTCGGTCGCGTGTGAGGATTGCCCGTTGTGAGCATCCCCACGAGAATCGTCGACCTCATCGGCGCCCCGACCGACGTCGGCGCAGCCCACCGGGGCGCGTCGATGGGCCCCGAATCGATGCGGGTCGCCGGCATCCACACCAATCTCGCGGCCCTCGGCCTGCGCGTGCACGACAACGGCAACCTGGCCGGGCCGCCCAACCCGTGGCTGCCCCCAGTAGACGGCTACCGCCACCTGGCCGAGGTCGTCGCTTGGAATGAAGCCGTCCACGAGGCGGTCTACGGTTCGCTGCAGACCGGTCACATCCCGATCCTGCTCGGCGGCGATCACTGCTTGGCCATCGGCTCGATCAGCGCGGTGGCGCGGCACGCCCGCGAGTCGGGCAAGAAGCTGCGCGTCATCTGGCTCGATGCGCACGCCGACTTCAACACCCTGCGCACCACCCCCACGGGGAACATCCACGGTATGCCGGTCGCGATCCTGCGCGGTCGCGGCCCGGACGCCCTCACCCGGCTGGGGGGTCAAACCCCCGCAGTCGGCCCCGATGTGGTGCACCAGGTGGGCATCCGGTCGGTGGATGCCGATGAGAAGAAGCTCGTCCACGCGGACGGGATGCGAGTGTTCGACATGCGCCAGATCGACGAGTTCGGGATGCGCAAGACGATGCGCAAAGCGCTGGCGGACCTCGACGACGACACGCACCTGCACGTGAGCTTCGACGTCGACTTCCTCGACCCGGAGATCGCCCCGGGCGTGGGCACGACGGTGCGCGGCGGGCCGACCTATCGCGAGGCGCAGCTGTGCATGGAGATGATCGCAGACACCGGTCGACTCGGATCCTTGGACGTCATGGAACTCAACCCCGCCTGTGACCAAGCCAACCGGACGGCCGAAGTCGCCACCGATCTCATCGAGTCGATGTTCGGCAAGAGCACGCTGCTGCGTCTCAAGGGCACCCCGGCCGGCTGAGCGCTCGATCCGCAGGGGCGGGCGACACGGAGCGGACCTGGGCCTGAGGTCCCAGGTTTCGGATCGTCCCCTTTCTATGCTTGCGCTGTGCGTTGGCCGGGCCGAGTAGCCATCGCTGCGTCGCTCGCGTGCGGCGTGGCGTTACCGTTGCTGGCCGGTCACCGGACCCAGCCTCCACCTCAGGCTGCGGGTGTGGTTGCGCTGGCGGCCGATGACGAGGCGTCGGCATTCACCGCGGAGACGACGGTGCCCGGCATGACGGTTACCCGAAGGGTCTCCGTGGACGTCAGCCGACCCACCCAGGTGAGCTGGCCGGTCATCCCGGGGGCAGCTCGGCTTACGGCCCTGTTGGAAGCGTGGGCCGACGATGCGGAGGCCGCCTTCTTGGCCCGCACCGCCCCCGGCGGCTCTCAGCCGCCGGAACTCACCGTCTCCGGCTCGGTCATCCGGGCGGTGGGTTCCGTCGTCGTCGTGCGGATGAGCGCCGTGGTCGAGGATGCTGCCGTCGCAGGGAGCGGCACCACGCGAGTCAGCCGCGTCTTCTACGCCGACCTTGATCGCAACGAGGCATGCAGTGGGGCCAGCCTCTTTGCCGAAGCCGCCCGCACCCAGACCGAACAGGCCGTCAACCTCGCTGCGGCGGCCAGTGGGGTCACCGTCCCGGAGGCCGGCGGACCGGGGACCAGCATCCTGGACAATGCGGACCTCGTTCCCACGGGTGATGTCGTGGTGGCCCTCGACGTCCAGACCTCGTCACCGCAGCGTCGGGTCGTGTCGGTCACGCTGCCCGCGCTGCAGGTGCGGCCCGCGCTGAGTGACCTCGGTCGCCGGATCGAGGCGATCATCGCCTCTGGGCGCCCGTATGCCGGCCCGCTCCCGGATCGTGGTCCGGCGGCGACCCCCGCCGCGGCCGGCGGCCCTGAGGCGGCCGCGATGACGCCGGCGGCGCTGGTCTCGCCGGCCGCTACGGCCGCGCCGTCGTCTTCGGTTGCCGCGATGGCGCATCCGGTCGATTGCGCGGTGCTCAAATGCGTCGCGCTCACCTACGACGACGGCCCCGGACCGGAGACCGGTCGCCTGCTCGACATCCTCAGCGCCAGCCAGGTAAAGGCGACCTTCTTCGTGCTGGGCCGTTCGGTCACGGCATACCCGGAGGTCGTGCGCCGCGAAGCCGAGCTAGGAATGGCGATCGGCAACCACACCTGGAACCACCGGGACATGCGCCGGTTAGCGGTCGAGGCGTCACTGCAGGAACTCGGGACCACCCGCGATCTGGTCGAGCGCACCAGCGGAGCGAAGGTCACCCTGATGCGACCGCCCTACGGGGCGTTCGACGCGCGTACCCGGACGCTCGGCTGGCCGGTCGTGCTGTGGGACGTCGACTCCGAAGACTGGCGTAATCGCTCGGCGACGGTGACCACCCAGCGGGTGTTGTCGACGGTCCGGCCTGGATCGATTGTGCTCATGCACGACATCCACGGATCGTCGGTAGATGCCACGCCGGGCATCATCGCGGCGCTCAAGAGCCGCGGCTTCGTGCTTGTCACCGTTCCCGAGTTGCTGGGTCAGACCTCGTCTGGGGCGCTCTACTTCAGCCGCACCAATATCCGCTGATCCATCAGACCTGGCGGGTCGGGGCCGTGGGGATGCTCGGAGAAGGCACGTACGGTGTCCGGAGGGGGACTTGAACCCCCATGCCCGTGAGGGCACTAGCACCTCAAGCTAGCGCGTCTGCCATTCCGCCACCCGGACGAGGTGTCACGCGGGCACCGTCTGGGCTGCCCTCGCGAGCCGGAACGATAGCACGCGCCAGGGGCCCGGCACGAACCGACCGGATGGGTGCCCGAGCCCTGCCGCGTTAGGTTGGGCCTATGCCGCACCAGAGCGAACCCCAGATCCGGCCCGAGCACGAGGTCGCCCAGTTGTGTGCCGATCTCATCCGGATCCCTTCCGTGAACGCGGGAGACAACGAAGGCCCGGGCGAGCGGGAAGCCGCCGAGTATGTCGCTCACAGATTGAGTGAGGTGGGCCTCGACCCGGTCCTCGTCGAGAGCGCACCCCGACGGACCTCGCTCATGGTGCGCCTCGAGGGGCGTGAGCCCGACCGCCCCGGCCTGGTCGTCCACGGCCATCTCGACGTCGTGCCGGCCCATGCCCCCGACTGGCAGGTCGACCCCTTCTCGGGGGAGCAGCGGGACGGCTGCATCTGGGGCCGCGGCGCCGTCGACATGAAGGGCATGGACGCGATGATCCTCGCGTGCATCCGCGATCTGGCGCGCACCGGAGCTCGCCCGGCCCGGACGACGACGTTTGCCTTCTTCGCCGACGAGGAAGCCGGCGGCGACGCCGGATCCCACTGGGTGGTGTCCCATCATCCGGAATCGTTCGAGGGCGCAACCGAGGCGATCAGCGAGGTCGGCGGGTTCAGCGTGACGGTGCCCGCACGGCATACCGGAGCGCCGCGTCGTGCCTATCTCGTGCAGACGGCCGAGAAGGGCATCCTCTGGCTGCGCCTGCGCGCGCACGGCCGGGCCGGTCACGGGTCGGTGCCGACCGACGCAAATGCCATCGTGCGTCTGGCTCAGGCCATCGGGCGCATCGACGCTCATCCATGGCCTCGGGAGTACATCGCCTCGGTCCGGGGCTTGCTCGACGGCCTGTCGGAGATCACCGGATTGCCGTATGCCGTGGACGACCCGGCTACGCACCCGGCCGCATTGTTCGAGAAGCTTGGCAGCGCCCAGGGATTCGTGCTGGGGACGCTGCGCGACACGGCCAACGTGACGATGCTCGAGGCGGGCTACAAGCAGAACGTCATCCCGCAGTCGGCAACCGCCGCCGTCGACGCCCGATTCCTACCCGGCCACGAGGCCGATGTGCTGAGCACGTTGGAGCGACTGGCCGGTGAACACGTGCAGGTCGAGGTGCTCCACCGAGACATCGCTCTCGACGCACCCTTCGACAGCGACATCGTCGGGGCGATGCGAGCGTCGCTGCTGGCCGAGGATCCGGAGGCGAGCATCCTGCCCTACTGCTTGTCCGGCGGCACCGACAACAAGGCGCTCAGCCGGCTCGGGATCCGCGGCTACGGTTTCGCTCCGCTGCAGCTGCCCCCCGACATCGACTTCGTGCCGATGTTCCACGGGATCGACGAGCGGGTACCGATTGCGTCGCTGGAGTTCGGCGCCCGGGTGCTGCGTCGGTTCCTCGACCTCGCGTGAGCGGGGACCGGATGCCCAATCGTGACCCCGAACGGGTACGGTCGTGACATGACCGTCGACCCGCGCGCCGCGCTCGCTCAGCTCGTGACTGCTCTGGAGCGGCACCTGGAAGTCGCCTCCAGCCGTCGCGACCCCGACGACCCCGCGGTGGTGTCCGCCGCCGAGGCCCTCGCGGTGGCGTTCGACGATTACGACGAGGCCCTCTTCGTCGCGACGGATGTCGCCACCCCGTTGGCGGTTTACGGCGACATGGATGACGACCTCGACAGCGACGACGACGGGTCCGGGGTCTACGCCGGCCTCGACGACGAGGAGATCGACTTCGACGATGCCGACGAGTCGGACGACGACGCCGAGGACGGTGACGATCTCGACGACGACTTGGACGAGGACGACGAGGACGGCGACGAGGACGGCGACGAGGACGACGACGACCGGGGCTGATCCCTCGGCGTCGGGTTCAGCCCAGCGACACGTCGTCCAAGGCCGAGCGCACCTCCCCGGGCAGCGTGAGCGAGTCGGCGTCGATGGCGGTCCGTAGTTGCCCCAGCGTGCGAGGGCCGCTGAGCACCGCGCTCATTCCGTCTCGATCTCGCGCCCAGGCCAGGGCCACTGACGCGGCCGGCACATCGAGCCCGCGGGCGGCGGTGTACGCCGCTTCCACGATGCCCCGGTGACGATCGGTGAGGAAGCGCTCCGAAAAACCCGGGAAGCTGCGTGAGGCGGCGCGGGAGTCGGCCGGTATGCCGTGGCGGTACTTCCCGGTGAGGACACCCCGACCCAGGGGTGCCCAGCCCACGACTCCGAAGCCCAAGCCGCTGCCCGCCGCAAGCACCTCGTCCATCGCGCGGGCCAGCAAGGAAGACTCGATCTGGGCCATGAGCAACGGGATTCGAGCCTGCTCCAGGATGGAGAAGGCCCGTGCCGCCTGCCACCCCCAATAGTTGGAGACACCGACATAGCGCGCGCGACCGGACTGCACGGCATACTCCAGTGCTCCGAGGGTCTCCTCGAGGGGCACCTGCGGATCCCACACGTGGGCCAGCCAGACGTCGACATGATCGGTGCGCAAGCGCTGTAGCGACGCATCGAGCGAACGGAGCATCCCGCGGCGCGACGAGTCGATCTGGCGCTGACCGGTGTGCCAGTGCAGCCCGGCCTTGCTGACGACGACAAGGTCCTCCCGAGGCACGGCGGAGGTGAGCAACTCGCCCAACCAGAGTTCGGCCAGGCCATCGCCGTAGGTGGGTGCCGTGTCCACGAGCGTGCCGCCGGCTTCGTGGAAGGCCACCAAGAGGTCACCAGCAGTGTCGTGATCGACCGCATCCCCCCAGGTGAGGGTGCCCAGTCCCAGCGTGGAGACCGTGAGACCGGAGGTTCCGAGCCGGCGCTGACGCATGCCTCGTACCGTATCCATCGCGGCCAGGGTCGAGACCCGGCGCCACGCGGTGGGCCCCGATAGCGTGACGCCATGCGACTGGCTCTCAACCTCGGCTACTGGGGCGCCGGCAACGGCAAGGACAACCTCGTGCTCGCCCAGGAGGCGGATGAGCTGGGCTACGACGTCTGCTGGGTCGCCGAGGCCTATGGGTCGGACGCCCCGACAATCCTGTCGTGGATCGGGGCGCAGACCACTCGGATCGGTCTCGGCTCGGCCGTGTTGCAGATTCCCGCCCGGAGTCCGGCCATGACCGCGATGACCGCCGCGACGCTCGACTCGCTGTCCGACGGACGCTTCCGGCTGGGGCTGGGGGTCAGCGGTCCGCAGGTGAGTGAGGGCTGGCATGGGGTGCGCTTCGACGCACCGCTGGGCCGCACGCGCGAATACGTCGACATCGTCCGGATGGCCCTGCGACGCGAGACGGTGCAGTATGCCGGGCGGCACTTCACCCTGCCGCTGCCCGACGGGCCCGGGAAGGCGCTGCGCCTGACGGTCCGGCCAGTGCGGGGCGGTGAGATCCCGGTCTACCTCGCGGCCGTCGGCCCGAAGAACCTCGAACTCACCGGCGAGATCGCTGATGGATGGCTGGCGATCTTCTTCAGCCCCGAGCATTCCGGTGAGTTGCTCGCTTCGTTGCGGGCCGGGGCAGTCCGTGGCGGCCGGGGCACACCGGAGGACCCGCTGGCGGGGTTCGATGTCGTGCCCACCGTGCCCGTCGTGCTCACCGACGATCTCGACTATGCCTATGCCGCGGTCAGCTCCTATGCAGCTCTTTACATCGGGGGGATGGGCTCGCGAGAGAAGAATTTCTACAACCAGTTGGCCTGCCGCATGGGTTTCGAGAAGGAAGCCGCGGTCATTCAGGAGCTCTATCTGGACGGCCGGGCCCGCGACGCGGCGGCGGCCGTGCCACGTGAGTTCCTCGATGCCACCGCGCTGCTCGGCCCGGCAGAACGGATTCGCGACCGGCTGGCGGCCTATGCCGAGGCGGGGGTCACCACCCTGTCGATCAGCCCGTATGCGCCCACGCTGGCGGCGCGGCGCGCCACGCTGCGGATGATGGCCGGTGCTGTACAGCAAGCGGGATTAGGCTGACCCCTCGTGTCTGACTTGAGTTACCCCGCAGCGGTCATCCTCGGCGTCGTCGAGGGCCTCACCGAATACCTCCCGGTCTCCTCGACGGGTCACCTCACGGTGACCGAGAAGCTGCTGGGCCTGTCGGTCAACGACCCGGCCGTCACGGCATACACCGCCTTGATCCAGCTCGGGGCGATCGCGGCGACCCTCATCTACTTCTGGCGCGACATCGCGCGGTTGGCCGGTGCCTGGATCGGCGGCCTCACCGACAGCGCTCGGCGCAGCCATCCGGACTATCAGTTGGCGTGGGCGGTCATCGTCGGCTCGATGCCGGTGGCGCTCGTGGGGTTTGCGCTGCGCAAGGTCATCGAGGGTCCGCTGCGTTCGCTGTGGGTCGTCGCGGCTGCCCTCGTGCTGTGGAGCCTGGTCATGGTCGTCGCCGAGACGCGCCACGCCAAGCTCGTCCGCGAGGAGGGCGAGCGCGGCGAGGGCACCGTGTCGATCACCGACGGCCTGATCATCGGGCTGGTGCAGTGCTTCTCGCTGATCCCTGGTGTCAGTCGCTCCGGCGCCACGATCTCCGCGGGACTGTTCCGTGGTATCGACCGGGTGACTGCGACTCGGCTGTCGTTCTTCCTCGCGATTCCGGCACTCACCGCCGCAGGTCTCTACGAAACGATGACCACCGACATGTCGTCGCTGGGCAAGGGCCAGATGGGTGTCGGCATTGTCGTGGCCTTTGTCGTCGCCTATGCGTCGATCGCCTGGCTGCTCAAGTTCGTGGCCACGAACACCCTCAAGGCGTTCGTCGTCTATCGGGTCGTGCTCGGCGTGATCATTGCCATCGCCCTGGGCGCGGGTGTGCTCAGCGCGACCTGACCGGGCACGTGCCGGGTCACCTGCCGGGGCTGCAGATCGAACCGAGTCTGGCCGATGGGGGTCAGAGCCAGTCGTGCTTGCGGAAGAAGATGAACAGACCTGCTGACACGCTGATCATCAAGGCGACGATCGCGAAGTATCCCCAATAGAAGTCTTCACCGTTGATCGTGATCGTCGCTTCGAGCTCGGGCATGTAGTGGAAGTTCATGCCATAGACGCCTGCGATCATCGTCGGCACGGCGGCCATCGCGACCCACGCCGAAATCCGGCGCATGTCCTCGTTCTGCTGTACGGTCACCTTGGTGAGGTGCGCGTTGAGGATTTCCGAGAGGAGCCGGTCGTAGGACTCGACGTGGTCGTTGGTGCGGGCCAGGTGGTCCTCGACGTCGCGGAAGAAGGGGAGCACCTTCTTCTCGCCCTTGCCGACGTAGTTGAGGAACGGGAAGCGTTTCATCGCCTCGGCCAGCGGCACGGCCGCTCGACGGAACTCGAGGACCTCACGCTTGAGCCGGTAGATCGACGTGGCGTCGACATTGCCGTGCTCGCCGAAGACCTGCTGCTCGATCTGGGTGAGGTCTTCGGCGATGTAGCGGTCGATCGACTCGTAGTTGTCGACGACGCTGTCCATGACTGCGTGCAGGACAGCCAGCGGACCGAGCCGCAGCTGCACCGGATCGTTCTCGAGCCGGCGGCGGACGTGGTCGAGTGGATTGGCCTCCCCGCGCCGCACCGTGACGACGAACCGGTCACCGACGAAGACCATGACCTCGCCGGTCTCGATGTCGCTGGTGCGCTCGACATAGCGCAGCGTCTTGATGACCGCGAGCAGGCTGCCCTCGTAGGCGTCGATCTTGGCCCGCTGGTTGCCCGTGATGGCGTCCTCGACGGCCAGCGGGTGCAACCCCAGCTCGCGGTTGACCAGCGAGAACTCCTCGTCGGTGGGGTCTTTGAGGCCGATCCAGATGAACCCCGAGGCACTGGCCCGCAAGGTCGCCAGTTCATCGCTGAGGTCACCCGGGGACAGCCGGATGCCATCGACGTACATGGCTTGGTCGACAATCACAGGGAGAATGTCATCACGGATCGAGGGGGCCGTGTGGGAGCCTCGCCGGTAGGTTGAGGTGATGGCCACCGTCCTGCTCGTCCGCCACGGTCGGACCACCGCCAACGCCTCCGGCACACTCGCGGGGTGGCTGCCGGGAGTCGCCCTCGACGAGGTGGGACAGGAAGCGGCCAGCGCGCTCGGAGCGCGGCTGGCGACGGCCGGTATGCCGGTCGCTCGCCTCGTCAGCTCGCCGCTGCCCCGGTGCCTGGAGACCGCGCGGTTGGTGGCTGACGCCCTTGACGACCCGCCTGTGCTCGAGACCACCGATGATCTCGGGGAGTGCCGCTACGGGGCGTGGTCGGGGCGGCTGCTGTCGGAGCTGGCCACCGAACCGCTCTGGCGGGTGGTGCAGGACCACCCGTCGGCCGCCCGATTCCCCGACGGGGAGTTGCTGGGTGAATCGATCGCCGAGATGGCCGCGCGGGCGGTGGCCGCGGTGCGCCGTGTTGACGCCGAGGTCGAGGCTGCTCACGGAGCCGATGCCGTGTGGATTGCGGTGTCCCATGGTGATGTCATCAAGGCGGTGCTCGCCGATGCGGCCGGCGCTCATCTCGACCAGTTTCAGCGCTTTGTCGTGGACCCGGCCTCGGTGAGCATCGTCCGCTACACGCCGACGCGGCCCTTCCTGCTGCGCAGCAACGACCTGGGCGGCCCGTTGGATGCCTTCCGGCCCAGACCGGCGTCCGGTGGCCAGAACGGGGGCTCCCCGTCGGGGGTGGCCTCCGGGGACGCGGCGGTCGGCGGCGGGGCCGGTTAGGGTCGGGGTATGCCGGTCCACGACTTCGATCCGCCGCACCGCTTCGTCGCGGGCACGGTCGGCCCCCCCGGACAACGCACCTTCTTCCTCCAGGCGCGCGAGGGGCGGCGCCTGATCAGTGTCTCGTGCGAGAAGGAGGCCCTGTCGGTGCTGGCCGACCGGGTGCTCGATGTCCTCGACGACTTCGCGGGTGCGGCCGGAAGCGATGCCAGCGCCACGGCATACCAGGACGACGACGCCCTGGACACGCCGATCGAGGATGACTTCCGGGTGCGGACCATCGCGTTGGGCTGGGATCCGGCTCGGCAGGTCGTCGTCATCGAGGCGCGACCCACCGACGACGACCCCACGGAGGGCGCCGAGGACGATGACGAGGATTCCGAGCGCGAAGTAGCCCGGCTGCTCAACCCCGAGGTCCTCGTCGGCGATGGGCTGCGGGTGACCCTGCCGCCGGCTCAGGCGCGGGCGTTCGCCCGACGTGCACAAAACCTCATCCGGGCCGGACGCCCGCCGTGTCCGTTCTGCGCCGGACCCCTGGACCCGGCCGGGCACATCTGCCCACGAGCCAACGGCTATCGCCGATGACGTCGGCGGCATGAACCCGGCGCTTGACGCGGAAAGCACGCTGGTTTCGGTGCTGCAGGACGCACCGATCGAGCTGGTGGGGCGCATCACCGGAGCGAGCAATGTCGCGCTGCTGGCCAGAGTCACGGTCCCTGAGGGCGCGGAGCTACCCGGGGTTGCCGAGCCCGAGGCGCCGTTGCACGTCATCTACAAGCCCATCCGCGGTGAGCGTCCACTGTGGGATTTCCCCGAGGGCACCCTGGCCGGACGTGAAGTCGCGAGCTTTCAGGTGGCGCGACACCTCGGGGTGGGGATCGTCCCGCCCACGGTGCTGCGCGAGGGGCCCCTGGGTCCTGGATCGGTCCAGGTCTGGATCGGTGACCCCTTTGCCAGCGAGGACCTGCCCAGCCCGGTGAGTCTGGTCGCCCGGGGGAAGGTGCCTGCGGGATACCTGCCGGTGGTCGACGGGCAGCTGGCCGACGGGCGGTGGGTGAGCGTGGTCCACGAGGACCACGACGATGTGCGGGATGCCGCCCTGTTGGATGCCGTCCTCAACAACTCTGATCGCAAGGGCTCACACCTGGTGCGGGACGTCAGTGGCCGGCTCTGGGGTTTCGACCACGGCTTGACCTTGCACGCCGACCCCAAGCTGCGGACAGTGCTCTGGGGCTGGGCGGGCGACCCGCTGCGCCCCCGTGACATCGACCGGCTCAGCGCCCTGGCCGCAGACCTGGAACGCGACGACAGCCCCTTGACGCTCGCGCTGGCCGGCCTACTCCCGGCCGGCGACCTGTCGGCGCTGCGGGCTCGGGTGGGCGGCCTGCTCGCCGGCGGCAGGTACCCGCAACCGAGCGGGGAGTGGCCGGCCATCCCCTGGCCGGCCCTCTAGGACCGGTTACGCTCGCCCCGTGCACTCTTGGCCCACGCCCGCCGTCCCCGAGATCCCCGGCTCCGGAGGACCTCTCCACGTCTACGACACTGCGGCGGGTGCACTCGTGCAGCTCGACCCGGGGCCGGTGGCGGGGCTCTACGTCTGCGGGATCACCCCCTATGACGCCACCCATCTGGGACATGCCGCCACCTACGTCACCTTCGACATCCTCGGCCGGGCGTTACGCGACGCCGGCCACGAGGTGCGTTATGTGCAGAACGTCACCGACGTCGACGACCCGCTCCTGGCCCGGGCCGTCCGCGATGGCATCGATTGGACCCAACTCGCCGATCGCGAGACCGCCCTCTTCCGCGAGGACATGACCGCCCTGTCGGTCGTTCCCCCGGACGTCTATCTCGGGGTGACCGAATCCATCGACGCCATCGTCGAGGCGGTGGTGCGGCTGGAAGGCGACGGCACGGCATACCGGGTCGACGCCCCGGACGCAGCGGGAGCAGATGTCTATCTCGACATCTCGCGCTGCCCGGGCTTCGGGTCGGTGAGCGGCCTGGGGCGAGCGGAGATGCTGGGGCTGTTCGCGGAGCGCGGCGGCGACCCGGAGCGGGCCGGTAAGCGAAACGCGCTCGACCCACTGCTCTGGCGAGCCGAACGCGAGGGCGAGCCGGCGTGGGACGGTGGTGTGCTCGGCTGGGGACGCCCCGGGTGGCACATCGAGTGCACGGTCATCGCGCTCACGCATCTCGGTATGCCGTTCACCGTCCAGGGAGGCGGCACGGACCTGGCCTTCCCACACCATGAGATGAGTGCCGGCCAGGGATGTGCGCTGAGCGGAGAGCAGACCTACGCCTCGGCCTACGTCCACCAGGCCATGGTGGGCCTGGACGGCGAGAAGATGAGCAAGTCCAAGGGAAACCTCGTCCTCGTGTCGCAGTTGCGCGCCGACGGCGTCGACCCGATGGCCATTCGGCTGGCCCTGTTGGCTCATCACTACCGCACCGACTGGGAGTGGACGCCCGCAGACCTGACCCGCGCTCAGGCTCGGCTGGCCCGGTGGCGCGCCGCAGTGTCGACCAACGGTGGACCCGCCACCGACGCGCTCGTCCGGCTGCTCCGGGAGCGGGTGGCCGACGATCTGGACACCCCGGGTGCCCTTGCGGCCATAGACGACTGGGTGGCCGAGTCACTGCGCGGCGGTGGCTCGGATCTGGCGGCGCCGGGCATTGCGGCGCGGGCTGTCGATCGGCTGCTCGGCATTCGGCTCTGAGCCGGACCGCGCGAGGGGTTGGGTCAGCCCTCTTGGCGGCCGCGCAGATAGCGCTCGAACTCTCGCGCCAGGGCGTCGCCGCTGGCCTCCGGTAGCTCCGCGGCGTCGGCGGCCTCTTCCAGCGATGCGACGTAGTCGGCCATCTCCGGCTCGGATTCGGCCATCTCGTCGACGGTGAGTTCCCACGCGCGGGCCTGCTCGGCCAGATCGAGGCGGGGGATTTGCACGTCGAAGAGGTCCTCGATCGTGGTGACGAGCGCCAGCGCCGCCTTCGGCGACGGCGGACCGCCCGCGTAATGGGGCACCGACACCCACGCCGAGAGCGCCGCGATGCCGACGTCCGCTGCGCGGGCGCTCAACACCCCCACGATCCCGGTTGGACCGACGTATTGGCTTGCCTCGGCGTCGAATTGCTCGCGTAGCTGGGCGTCCTCGCTGGTCACGGTGACGGGCAGGTCGCGCGTGTGGGGCACCTCGGCCAGGTGGGCGCCGAGTGTGAGGATCGTCTTGACCTCGCAGTCGACAGCGATCCCGAGGAGCTCTGCCACATAGTGGATCCAGCGGATGGACGGCTCGATGCCGTCGACGAAGAGGACATCGCGGTCGAAGGATGTGCCGCGGGCCACGAGGATGCGGGTCTCGGGCCAGACGATTTCGCGGCGACCGTCGACGATCTGCACCCGCGGACGGTTGACCTGGAAGTCGCAGTAATCCTCGGCCTCGACGCTGCCGACGACTTCGGCTCCCCAGACGGTGGACAGGTGTCGCAAGGCCACCGACGCAGCCTCGCCAGCGTCATTCCATCCGTCGAAGGCGGCGATGAGGATGGGCGCGCGAAGCGGCGGAATGGGTTCCCACACCGGCATACCTTCCCCTCCCAGTCGTGCCTGCGGTGAAGGACCACCTTACGGCGACATAGGGTTGACCTCCTACCCGACTCCCCAGCGAGGACCGATCGTGCACTGTCCGTCCGCCCAACCTGCCGCCCTGCTCTGGGACATGGACGGGACTCTGGTGGACACCGAGGCCTACTGGATGGCCGCCGAATACGAGTTGGTGGAGTCCTTCGGCGGGGTGTGGAGCCACGAGCATGCGATGGCCGTCGTGGGCCGGGCACTGACGGGCACGGCGGCCTACATCATCGAACACGGGAAGGTGCCGTTGGGGGTCGACGAGGTGGTCGGGGCACTCCTGGCATCGGTCGGCCGCCGACTGCGTGAGCATGTGCCCTGGCGCCCTGGCGCCCTGGAGCTGCTCGCCGAGGCCCGCGCAGCCGGCGTGCCGTCGGCCCTGGTGACGATGTCCTATCGATCGCTGACCGACCTGCTCCTGGAGGCGATGCCGACCGAGCTCCTGGCCGTGGTCGTCGCCGGCGACGATGTCACCCACGGCAAGCCCCACCCCGAGCCCTACCTCGCCGCGGCGACCCGCCTTGGAGTGGCGCCCGAGGCGTGCATTGCCGTCGAGGACTCGCTCTTCGGGGCGCAGTCGGCGACAGCCGCGGGAGTGCCGACGATCGTCGTGTCCAACGTCAAGCCGGTGGCTCCGATGGCAGGCAGCGTCCAGCTACCGACACTGGCCGGGGTGGGCGTGGCCGAGCTCGTGGCGGCCACAGCAGGACTACGTCAGGCGCGGCTGCGGCGGGCATAGCCCCGCGCTTGGCCGGGTCAAGTCCTGATCGGTGGTGTATGACGGTGATCCGTCGAGGTTGTTTGGTCAGGCGCTGAGGGCGCCGGTGATCAGGCTGGTGGTCACCTCCTGGGGGTGTGTGTCGGTCTTGCGGGT
>Ga0116175_1000231_pt1 | contig 42202 bp, 44 predicted proteins | sample AD_UKC125_MetaG_FD_89802 | JGI IMG/M metagenome (GOLD analysis project Ga0116175, IMG submission 89802) | Active sludge microbial communities of municipal wastewater-treating anaerobic digesters from USA - AD_UKC125_MetaG | ecosystem: Engineered > Bioreactor > Anaerobic > Digestate | place: USA... | reverse complement strand
GTGACGCCGTGACCTGGTGAACGTCATCACCCAACGGTGACCGAGGGGGAGGGGCCAGCCGGCTCCTCCCCCTCGTGCGTGCGGGCGCTGGTCAGGCGCGCTCGCTGCCCCGCCGGTAGGCTGCCGCGATGGCGCTGTCACGACCGGGGGGACGGGTGCGCGTGGCGCCGGTCACCGCCGGTGACCTGCCCGCGCTGACCACCGCCACCGAGGCATCGCTGCAGCGGATCACGCAGTGGGGGCCATCCGGACTCGACAGCCTGCCGACCCTGGTCGCCGACCAAGGCCAGTCGCGGCTCACCTTCCTCGTCCATGTCCACACCAGCCTGCGAGTCGCCGCTGCGGGACATGGCATTGCCGCCCGGATCAACCTCAACAGCATCGTCCGCGGCCGGGGATCGACGGCCACGCTCGGCTACGACGCCTTCGATCCGTATGCCGGTCGCGGCCTGCTGCGCGAAGGCCTGGCCCTGGTGGTGGACCATGCGTTCGCGCGCGAACCCGACGGTCTGGGACTGCACCGTCTGGAGGCCGGGGTGCAGCCCGGCAACGAACGCTCGGCTTTGTTGCTGCGGTCGCTGGGCTTCCAGCCGGAGGGTTTCTCGCCGCGCCTGGTGTGGGTGCCGACGCTGGGTGATCCAGCCGATGGCTGGCGCGATCATGACCGATTCGCGCTCACCCGTGAGGACTGGCCGGGCTCGGCTCACCTGCCCCAGGTCGCCTACCGGGCTCCGGTCCGACGCAGGATCGGCTGTGTCGTCAATGGACCTGAGCACTCGGCGCGGGACGGCGTGGCAACTCGTCTGGCGGTCGAGTTGGGCGTGCCGGTGCTGCGTCGGGCCTGGCTCAGTGATGATGTTCTCTTCCACGTGCTGGCTGAATCTCCTTGTGGCGCAGTTATTTCCGGGTGCTTCACCGACTCCGACGAGGCCTGGGCGCGGGCTGGCTGGACAGGTGCGGGATACGACCTGGCCCGCGTGCCGGAGGTGCGGTGCGCTCTCGGTGAGCCAGGTGGGGAAGGTGAGCGGACGGCATACCGGCTCGGTGTGGGACCGCGCTGGGAGGTCCGGGGCGAACTCGACGACCGGGAGCTCGCGGCCCTTGCGGTGCGGATCGCTGCCGGCCAGCGGTAGGCGACGGGTTCGGTAGGGGTAGGCCCGATCTGGCAGAATGGCTCGCTGTACCCGTCTGGGCTGGGCGTTGATCCCTGCCCCGCTCGGATGCCTACACACCGAGCCACGGCACCCCGCGTGTTCCTCTCGCGGTCTGGCCGTGCCTCACAACCGAAGGATGCATCGACTGTGGCTGTGAAGATTCGTCTCAAGCGGATGGGCAAGATCCGCGCTCCGTTCTACCGCGTCGTGGTTATGGACTCGCGCACCAAGCGTGACGGCCGCGCGATCGAGGAGATCGGCAAGTACCACCCGACCGAGGCGCCCTCGGTCATCGACATCAACGGCGAGCGTGCGCAGTACTGGCTCGCTCAGGGCGCCCAGCCCACCGAGGCCGTCGTCGCGCTGTTCAAGGTGACCGGTGACTGGCAGAAGTTCAAGGGTCTCGACGGCGCCGAGGGCACCCTCCAGGTCGCCCCCGCCAGGCCCAGCAAGCGCGCCGCCTACGACGCCGCCCTCGCAGCCGCCGGGAAGTCGCTGGAGCTCAAGGGTGGCGCGACCGCCCGCCCGAAGAAGGCCGCCAAGCTCGTCGAGGACGCCCCTGCGGCTCCCGCTGCTGAGCCGTCGGCTGCCGAGGCCCCCGCGGCTGCCGCTGACGGTGGATTCGGTGCCGACTCGGCCGCCCCGCTCGCAGACGGCTCGGCCCCCGAGGGCTTCACAATCAAGGGCAACAAGGACTCGATGAAGTACCACGAGCCGGACGGCCAGTGGTATGCCGCGACGGTCGCCGAGGTCTGGTTCAAGACTGCTGCCGCTGCTGAGGCTGCCGGGTTCGTCAAGGCTGGAGCCTGACCGTGCTCGAAGAGGCCCTGGAACACCTGGTCAAGGGCATCGTCGACCACGAGGACGAGGTCGTCGTGCGGCGCAAGGACCTGCGCCGGGGCGAGCTGCTCGAGGTGCGGGTGCATCCTGAGGACCTCGGCCGGGTCATCGGCCGGTCCGGTCGCACGGCCAGCGCGCTGCGCACCGTCATCGGGGCGCTGTCGGGCGGGTCGAACATCCGGGTCGACATCGTGGACACCGATCGGCGCTAGCCAATCCTGATCACTCCGTGTGAGGGCCCCGTTGCCACGGCAGCGGGGCCCTCATCCGTCCTGAGAGGATGGCGACATGACTCACGTCGTCGCCCGCATCGGCAAGCCGCACGGGATCAAGGGCGAGGTGACCGTGCAGGTGCACACCGACGACCCGGCCGGCCGGTTCGCCGTCGGGACGGTGCTGCCGACCAAGGCGGCTGCGGGCAGCGGCGTGCCGCGCGCGTTGACGATCAGTTCGGCCCGGGACCACAACGGCGTCTGGTTGTTGGGCTTCGAGGAGATCCCTGATCGCACCGGCGCCGAGGGATTGCGAGGCACCCGGCTGCTCACCCCGGAGGGCGGCGAGGAGTTGCTCGAACCCGACGAGGGCGGCGACGCATGGTACGAGGAGCAACTCGTCGGGCTCGCGGCGGTTCGCGTCGATGGTTCGGCCGTCGGCACGGTGTCGGGCCTGGACATCGGCCCTGGCCAGGATCGCCTGGTGCTGGCCCTCCCGGACGGCCGGACGGCATACCTGCCGTTCGTCACCGCGCTGGTGCCCGAGGTCGACCTTGCAGGCGGTCGCGTCGTCGTGGCGCCACCGGAGGGGTTGCTGGAGCTGGATGCCTGACATGCGCATCGATGTGGTGACGATCTTCCCGGATTACCTTGCGCCGCTGGGACTTTCGCTGATCGGCAAGGCTCGGGAGCAGGGTTTGCTCGACGTGCGTGTCCATGATCTGCGTGATTTCACCCATGACCGGCACCGCACGGTCGACGACACTCCCTACGGCGGGGGAGCGGGCATGGTCATGCGCCCCGAGCCGTGGGGTGAGGCCCTGGACGCGCTGCTGGACTCGGGCCTCGGGGCAGTGCCGCGGCTGCTCGTGCCGACCCCATCCGGTATGCCGTTCACGCAGGCTCTCGCGCGCGAACTCGCCGGCGAACCGTGGCTGGCGTTTGCGTGTGGGCGCTACGAGGGCATCGACGAGCGGGTCCTCGACCACGCCGCCCAGCGCATGCGGGTGCTGCCGGTGTCGCTCGGGGATTACGTGCTCAACGGTGGTGAGGTGGCGGTGCTGGCGATGGTCGAGGCGGTCGCGCGACTGCTGCCTGGGGTCATCGGCAACGCCGAGTCACTCGTCGAGGAGTCGCACGAGGACGGCCTGCTCGAATATCCCGTCTACACCAAACCGGCGTACTGGCGCGGGCTGGACGTGCCCGAGATCCTGCTGTCCGGCAACCACGGGGCGATCGCCGCCTGGCGGCAGGCCCAGCGCGTCGAACGCACCCGCGCCCGCCGCCCCGACCTGCTCACCTGACGCCGAGCTATGCCGATGGTGCGCTACGCCCGACGAATCGACGCGCCCGATTTACCGGTATGCCGGGTGCTCTGGCACACTTGACCCTTGCGTCTTCGCCACATCGCCCCTGCCACAGGGGGAGGGCCGCACCCGACCGAGGTCGGCGCGGCGCGCGGCGGGCCGGACGGCATACCTGATCGAGACTGACCACCCGAGGCGACCTGTGGCGCGTCGAGAAAGCGAACGAGACATGCACCAGTTGGACGGCGTCAACGCCGCATCGATGCGCAGTGACATCCCGCAGTTCCGGGCCGGCGACACTCTCAAGGTCCACGTCAAGGTCATCGAAGGAAACCGCTCCCGGGTCCAGGTCTTCCAGGGCATCGTCATCCGCCGGCACGGCGGAGGCCTGGGCGAGACCTTCACCGTGCGCAAGGTGAGCTTCGGTGTCGGCGTCGAGCGCACCTTCCCGGTGCACACGCCGATCATCGACAAGATCGAGGTCGTCACCCGCGGTGACGTCCGCCGCGCGAAGCTCTACTACCTGCGCGACCTGCGCGGCAAGGCCGCCAAGATCAAGGAAAAGCGCTCCGACACCGCCAAGTCCGACGCCTGACGCTGTCGGCTGGACGCCAGACGTGCAGCACTCTGCGACGCCGGCCGACCGGGAACCCCCGGTCGAGCCGGCGTCAGCGTCTCGGCGCGGCACCCGCAGCGACGGTCCGGCGCCCCGGACCCGGCGCGAGGCGAAGGAACTCGCGCGCCAGGAAAGCGATCGCGAGCGTCGTCGGCATCGCGGGCAGGACCGCGCCGAGATCAGCCACTGGCTTGCGACCTTCGCAGTGGCGATCGTCGTCATGTTGCTCGTGCGTGGCTTCCTGGTGCAGTCCTTCTCGGTGCCGTCAGGCTCGATGGAGCCGACGCTCATGCCCGGAGATCGGATCCTCGTGAGTCGGCTGCAACGGGGGCCGTCCATCGAGCGCGGCGATGTCGTGGTCTTCGACGGCACCGGCACCTGGGGAGCACCGGCGGGCGCCGACGCTCCCGGCTCGGGGCTCAAGGGCATCCTCAAGTCGATGGCCACGCTGGTTTCCTTGGGCTCGGGCGCCGACTACGTCAAGCGGGTGGTGGGGGTGCCCGGCGATCACGTCGTGTGCTGTGCCCCGGACGGGCGGATCACCGTCAACAGCACCCCGGTGAACGAGCCCTACGTCTATCCCGGCAACGCTCCGAGTCTGCAGCCCTTCGACATCACCGTGCCGGACGGGCGGATTTGGGTGCTCGGCGACCACCGGAGTGCATCGGCAGACTCGCGAGCTCACCTCGGCTCGCCGGGCGGCGGGCTCATCCCGCTTGACGCGGTCGTGGGCCGAGCCTGGGTGAGGTATTGGCCGCTCGGTCGACTCGGAGGTTTGACTCCCGCGCCCACGCTCCAGCAGATCCCCAAGCTACCCAGCGCGTCGTCCTAGGATGGCGCCCTGATGACAGCACCGGACGCGGAGAACCAGCACGACGAGGGGGCCACTGGTCGCGCCGTCGTCCACCCCCCTATCGGCGAATCCGTCGCCGCCGCACGGCATACCTCTCCTGAAACAGTTGAGGACGCACCCCCCGCGCCGCGTTCCTTCGGGCGGTGGCTGCTCTCGGCCGCCCGCGAGGTCGTCATCGTGGTGAGCCTGGCGATGGTGCTGTCGCTCATCGTCAAGACCTTCCTACTGCAGCCCTTCCACATCCCGTCCGGCTCGATGGAGAACACCCTCATCAAGGACGACCGGGTCGTTGTCGGCAAGCTCACCCCGGGCCCGATCGCCTTGCAGCGGGGGGACGTCGTGGTCTTCGCCGATCCCGACAACTGGTTGGGCGACCTGCCGGTCAAGGAACGCACGCCGATCCAGAGCCTGCTGATCTTCCTCGGCCTCGCTCCCGATGACTCCGATGAGCACCTCATCAAGCGAGTCATCGGACTGCCCGGCGACACGGTCGCCTGCTGCGACGTCCAGGGACGGGTGAGTGTCAATGGCGTCTCGATCGTCGAGCCCTATGTCAAGCCGGGCGACACCCCCGGTGGCGGACGGCCCGACTTCTCCGTCGTCGTCCCGGCCGACAAGGTGTGGGTCATGGGCGACCACCGCAGCGACTCCGCCGACTCGCGCCTTCACGACGACGGCACCGGCGCGCTGGGGTCGGTGCCGATCGACAAGATCCACGGGCGGGCTCTCATGATCGTCTGGCCGCTGTCCCGGCTGACCTGGATCACGGCGCCCCAGTCGGTGTTCGGATCAGTGCCAGCGCCCACGCCGACTCCCTGAGCCCATGGCCGCCACCCGCACCACCTCGGCGCGCCCTCGTCGCTCTACTGCACCCACGTTGCGGGTCGAACGGGCGCTGCAGCGGGCGGGGCACCCCTTGCTCGCCGGAATGGACGAAGTCGGGCGGGGCGCGCTCGCTGGTCCGGTGACCGTCGGGGTGGTCGTCATCGACGAGACCTGCCGCAGCGCTCCGACCGGCGTCCGCGACTCCAAGTTGCTCACCCATATCGCCCGCGAGCGGCTCGTGCCGCGGATCCAGCGGTGGGCTCCCGCCTTCGCGGTCGGCCATGCGACCCCTGAGGAGATCGACCTCGTCGGGATCATTGCGGCATTGCGCCTTGCCGGGCTGCGCGCACTGGCGTCCTTGCCGATGCGCCCGGACCTCATCGTCCTCGACGGCAACCACGACTGGCTCACCCCTCCCGAACGCGTGGGACTGTTCGAGTTCGCCGACACTGGTCCCGGGGAGTTGGCCGGTGGGTCGGGGGGATCGCTGGGATCGCTCGGGTCAGCCGCCGTAATGCACCTGTTCGCCCCGTATGCCGGGTCCCCGCCGGTCACGACGATGATCAAGGCCGATCTCACCTGCTCGTCGGTGGCGGCCGCCTCAGTGCTGGCGAAGGTCACCCGAGACCGGCTGATGATCGAGCTGGACGGTGAGCACCCGGCATACGGATGGGCCGTGAACAAGGGGTATGCCGCCCCCGACCACCTCGCCGCTCTGGAGCGGCATGGGCCCTGTGAACTGCACCGACGGTCCTGGCGGCTGCCCGGTGGCCCGGCCGGCGGCCGCTCCAGGGCTGGCGGCGCCGCCGATGCAGAGGTGATAGAACGGGACGACGACCCGCGCGAGACCACCGATGATCCAGCGCACAGCGACCAGTCGCTGATCCACCAGTGAGGACGACCCGATGAGCTCCGAGGACCTCGAGAAGTACGAGACCGAGCAGGAGCTTGCCCTCTACCGCGAATACCGCGATGTCGTCTCGCTCTTCACCCACGTCGTCGAGACCGAGCGCAGGTTCTATCTGTGCAATTCGGTCGACATGAAGGTGCGCTCCGACGGTGGGGAGGTCTTCTTCGACCTCACGATGACCGATGCCTGGGTGTGGGACATCTATCGCCCGGCGCGGTTCGTCAAGTCGGTGCGCGTCGTGACGTTCAAGGACGTCAACATCGAGGAACTGCCCAAGACCGAGCTGCAGTTGCCCTGACGGGACCGCGGTCCTGACGGGCTGCGGCGGTGGGCGGTGGGCGGCGCTGTCCACATCCCCGCCGGGTGAGTCCCACCGTCCACAGCGCGGCCGGCGCCCTGGTGCGCGAGGTGCCTGCCGGGGAGCACGCTGCGGGCCATGGTCACTCCTTCTCCGGTGCGTGCCACAGCCGGTATGCCGTACCGGGTCGCTGCTGCCGTCGGTCGCTACGGCGAGCAGCTCGCCGCTCGCTATCTGCGCGACCTCGGGTATGCCGTCCTCGCGGCCAACTGGCGCTGCCCACAGGGCGAGATCGACATCGTCGCGCGCGACGGCGCCACGCTGGTGGTGTGCGAAGTCAAGACGCGTCGCGGGGTGAGCTATGGGCCGCCTCAGGCAGCGGTCACGCCGCACAAGCTGGCCCGGCTGCGCCGGCTAGCGGCCGTCTGGGTGCAGGAACACCCGGGGGATTACGGGCAGATGAGAGTCGATGTGGTGGCGGTTTCCCGGCCACCGACGGGTCCGGCGCTCGTCGAGCATCTCGTGGGGGTGGGCTGACATGGGCCTGGGCCGCACGCTGGGTGTCGGACTCATCGGGATGGATGGCTTGGTTGTCGACGTGGAGGTCGACGTGTCGTCTGGGCTGCCGGCCTTCACCATCGGTGGCCGGCCCGACCCCTCCTGTGCCCAAGCCCCCGACCGGGTGCGCGCGGCAGCGTCCAACAGCGGGTATGCCGTGCCGCAACGTCGCGTGACCGTCAACCTCTCACCGGCCTCGGTGCCCAAGATCGGCAGTGGCTTCGATCTGGGGATCCTCGTCGCCGTGCTCATCGCCGAGGGCGACATCCCCGCGGGTGTGGCTGCGGATGTCGCACACATCGGCGAGCTCGGCCTGGACGGATCGGTCCGACCCGTGCGCGGTGTCCTGTCGATGGTGCTGGCGGCCGCAGCCGCCGGGGTGCGGCATGTCGTGGTGCCGGTGGCCAATGCCCGGGAGGCCCGGCTGGCAGCCGGAGTGACGGTGCACCCGGTCGCCGAGGTCGCTGAGCTCGTGACCCGCTATCGCGCGCTGGCCGCCGGTTTGCCGGTCTCGGCTGTGCCAGAGCCTGACCTGGCCGACGAGTCAGACGTGCCTGTGCCGGATCTGGCCGATGTCGTGGGACAGGCCGAGGCCAGGCTGGCCCTAGAGATCGCCGCGGCCGGGGCTCATCACCTCTTCCTCGTCGGCCCGCCGGGTGCCGGGAAGTCGATGCTGGCCGAACGACTCCCCGGGTTGCTGCCGCCGTTGGACGCCGCCCAGGCGTTGGAGGTCACTGCTATTGCGTCGCTGTCCGGCCGCATCGCGCGCCTCGACGGGCTCTGTCGGCGCCCGCCATTCGTCGCCCCGCACCACGGGGCGTCGATGGCGGCCATCATCGGCGGGGGATCCGGCCTGGTCACTCCCGGTGCGATCACCCAGGCCCACCGAGGGGTGCTCTTCCTCGATGAAGCCCCGGAGTTTCGTAGCCATGTGCTCCAGGCGCTCCGTCAGCCCATGGAGTCGGGCACCGTCGTCGTGGCGCGTGCGGCGGGACGGTTCCGTTACCCCTGCCGATTCCAGTTGGTCCTCGCGGCCAACCCGTGTCCCTGTGGATTCGGGTTCGGCAAGGGCGATCGTTGCCAGTGCTCGATCGTGCGGCGCCGCAGTTACACCGCCAAACTCGCGGGCCCGTTGCTCGACCGGGTCGACCTGCAGGTCCTGGTCCCGGTGCCGGTGCGCTCGGCATTGCTGGGGCCGCCGGGGGAGTCCACCGCAGTGGTGGCTGCCCGGGTTCGCGCCGCCCGGGAGGTCGCAGGCACGCGCTGGTCGGGACGCGAGTATGCGGTGAACGGAGCTGTGCCTGGCTCGGTCCTGCGGTCCCGCCGGTTCCGGCTCGACCCCGCAACGACCCTCGACATCGATCGAAGCGTCGACCTGGGCACGCTGTCGCTGCGTGGCTACGACCGCTGCCTGCGCGTCGCGTGGACCGTCGCCGACCTGGGCGGCCGCACCGTGCCGACCCGTGACGACGTCGGGCTGGCCCTCTCGCTGCGACACCAACCCGGGATGGCGGCATGACCGGGCCGACTGATCAGGCCCAAGCCGAGTTGCTCGACCCGAGCACCGAGCGGGGTGCGCGAGCCATGCTGTCGCACCTGGTCGAAGCCGGGGATCACACGCTCTCGGCGCTCTTGGCGGCCGACCCGGCCCCGGAGGTGCTCGCTCGAGTGCTCAGTGATTCCTCCCCTGAGTTCGGTGCGGCCCGGCTGCGAGCGGCTCGAGTCGACACTCGAGCGTCGGCGGCCTACGCCATCCGGCAGGGCATTTCGGTGCTCATGCCGGGAGACGCCCAGTGGCCAGACGGCCTGATCGACGTGGCTGAGGCTCCGGTCTGCCTGTGGGTCGACGGACCGCTGGATCTGTCCAGGTTGCGGTGGTCAGGAGTGTCCATCGTGGGATCGCGCGCCGCGACGGCATACGGGCGGGACATCGCCGCGGGCCTGGCAGCAGGGCTGTCCGAACGCGGGTATGCCGTGGTATCCGGTGCCGCGTTCGGCATCGACGTCGCCGCCCATCGCGGCGCCCTCGCCGGAGGGCGTGGGGGCACGGTGGCCGTCCTCGCCGGCGGTGTCGATCGCACCTATCCCGCTGCCCACGGCCCGCTGCTGGCTCAGGTGCGGGAGCTGGGAGCCGTCCTGAGCGAGTCCCCGCCCGGCTGGGCACCGCAGCGCCACCGCTTCCTGCTGCGCAACCGGATCATCGCTGCGCTGACCGCCGGCACGATCGTGGTCGAGGCCGGTCTGCGCTCCGGCTCGCTCAATACCGCGCGACATGCGGCGACGATCGGTCGACCGGTGGGGGTGGTCCCGGGCCCGGTGACCTCGATGCTGTCGGCGGGATGCCATCAGGCAGTGCGCGACGGGGTGGCAACGCTCGTCACCGACGTCGCCGAGGTGCTCGATCTCGTCGGACGGATGGGCCAGGACGCTGCGGTGCGTCCCTGTGCACCGGCGGCGCCTCAGGACCTGTTGAGTCCTGCCGATCAAGTGGTGTGGGCGGCGCTGCCCATCCGGGCGGCGACATCGGTCGACGCCCTCGTCTTCGCCACCGGTGTGGCCCCTGGTGCGCTGATGGCGGCACTGACCAGGTTGGAGCTGGCCGGCCTGGCGGCACGGGTGGGAGCAGACTGGCGGCGCCGGGCGTCGTGAGGCGACCACGACACCCCTGGGTCGCACTGGCACTACCCGAGAGCGGACCTGGCCGTGTGTCAGGGTGGTTAGGTGACCTCTGTGGACGGTGTGCTCGATTCGGCCTGGTGGCTGTCCGATTTCCGGACCCATCTGGCCTCGGAACGGGGGCTGTCGGCGCACACCTGTCGCGCTTACGGCTCCGACGTCGCGGCCCTGGCGAGCTATCTCGGCGGTGCTCGCGACGTCCGCACGCCTGCCGAGACAGGACTCGCCGACCTGCGGGCGTGGCTAGCGACCCTGTCCCGGACCGGTAGTCGCGCCACGGTGGCTCGGCGGGCGGCAGCAGTACGCACGTATTTCGGCTGGGCGGCTCGGACCGGACGGGTCTCGACCGACCCCGCCTTGCGCCTTGTGGCGCCGCGCCGGCATGCCACCCTCCCGGCCGTCCTCCGCGCGGACGAGGCGACCGCTCTCATAGATGCCGCCGGCGCAGCGGCCGATGACGGCGACCCACTCGCCGCTCGGGACTGCGCCTGCCTCGAGCTGCTCTACGCCACCGGCATCCGGGTGAGCGAGTTGGTCGGATGCGATGTCGATGACGTCGACCTCGATCGCCAGGTGGTCCGCGTGTTGGGCAAGGGCGGCAAAGAGCGGGTCGTGCCGTTCGGCGCCCCAGCGGCCCGAGCGGTCACGGGCTGGCTGGCGGTGCGACCGGCCCTGAGCACGTCGGACAGCGGACACGCACTCTTTCTCGGCAGGCGGGGGCGCCGCGCCGACGCCCGCCAGATCCGTGCGGCTGTCCACCGTCTGCTCAGCCAGGTGCCGAATGCCCCCGACCTCGGCCCGCACGGGTTGCGGCACAGCGCTGCCACTCATCTGCTCGACGGCGGAGCGGACCTGCGGGTCGTGCAGGAACTGCTCGGGCACGCGAGTCTCACGACCACCCAGCTCTACACGCACGTGTCACCCGAACGGCTGCGCCGCTCCTACGAACAAGCCCATCCACGGGCCTAGCGGTGCCGCGAACTCGACCACCATGGCACCGGTCTGACACCATGGATCGACCCCATCCCGCCCATGAAGAGGCAGTGCCACCCGTGTCCGTCACCTCCCCGCCGCAACGGCGCGCCGACGTGCGCGCGCGGTCACGGGAGCCGGAGATCACACAGACGCGCCGGACGCTGCGGCACGGCAACAGTGCTCATCGTCGGCGCATGCACCGACTGCGCCGGTCGGTCTTGGTGGCGATCACTGCCCTGTTGTTCGGCACTGTGGTCGCTCGCGCGACCCAGGACCCGGCGGTCGCGCTGCCTCGACCGGCGGTCGTGACCACCTCCCGCGTCGTGGCCCTGAACCCGACGGCCACGCCCGCTGCTGGCGCTGCCGGAGTCGACGCCACGAGAACTCCCAGCCCTGCGTCGAGCGCCGCACACAGCGGATCCGATGCGTCGAGCCCCGCAGGGGGGCCACCCGCACCGTCGACGAATGCGGCCGCTGGGGCGACCCCGGCTGCAGCGAGCTCGCCGCCCACCACGGCCTCGCCCGGTGAGGCGGAAGAGGGGGTGGCCGAACCCGTCGTGACCCCGGGTGCCACGGTGGTCGAGGTGCCGCAGTCTGCTGCAGGCACGCTCCATCTCGTCGGCATCCCGGAGCTTCCGGCGCGCAGCACGGGTCGGACAGTCCGATTCGCGATCGAGATCGAGGACGGGCTCACCATCCCCGATGGCGAGTTCGCCGCCGCCGTGACGCGAGTGCTCGTCGACGCCCGGGGCTGGCAGGCCGCCGACGGCGTGCATTTCGTCGCGGTGTCTCCGGCGGAGGTGGCTGCTGGGACCCACACCGATGTCCGGGTCGTGCTTGCCACCCCCACACTCACCGCCAAGCTCTGCGCGCCCCTGGACACGGCCATGGCGCAGGTGTCGTGCTGGAACGGCTCACGCGCTGTGCTCAATCTGCAGCGATGGCTGCGTGGCGCGGCAACCTATGGCCAGGACTTGGAGTCCTACCGCACCTACCTGGTCAACCACGAAGTCGGGCATGGTCTCGGCCATCGGCACGCCCAATGCCCCACTGCGGGCTCGCCCGCGCCCATCATGGTGCAGCAGACCAAGAGTCTCGACGGCTGCACGGCCTGGCCCTGGCCAACCCGTCCGTGACAGCTGTCCCCCGAAAGCCGTGACCGGCAGCAACACCACCCGGCCTTGGAGCCAGGCCAGCGGATCGAGATAGGTCTGCCCGCGCAGCACCCCCCAGTGCAGACATGGCGACCCGAGACAGTGTCCGGTCGCCGCAGCGACCCGGCCCACCTCGTCTCCAGCAGCCACCGAGGCGCCGACCGGCAGGAGGGCCTGCACGGGTTCCAGCGTGCTGCGCAGCCCGCTGGAATGCGCGATGACGACCACCGGGCGACCGGCCACCATCCCGGCGAAGCTCACCGTGCCGGCCGCCGGAGCCGAGATCTGGCTCCCCTCCGCCACCGACAGGTCGACGCCGCGGTGGCCGGCACCCCAGCGCGACAGAGGCGGGTCGAAACGGCGGCTCACGACGTGCGGCGCCGGCACTGGCCAGACCCGATCAGCCGCAGGCGCACCGACCCGCGATGCCGTGCTGCGCGAGAACATCGTGGCCGCGTCTGCAGACTGGACTGGGATGGCGAACGACACCATCCCGAGCATCAGCAGAGGGATGCCGCTCAGCCACCTGGAGAAAGAGTTCACCCGACCACTTCAGGCGATCACGTCAGCCAGCGCCAGCTGCGCGCACTGCACCTGTGGACGACGTGACAGCGCGACCAAGGCTGGGGATGACCGAACGCTGGGGACAACCGCGGCGAGCGTCCACGTGCTGCGACGGCCAGGTGGTCAGCCACGGCCGAGGGTCGCCAACCGGTCGGCTGCCTCGGCGAGCACCTCGTCGCGTTTGCAGAACGCGAAGCGCACCAACGTGCGACCCGCGTCGGGATCGTCGTGGAACACCGACACGGGGATTCCGACGACGCCGACCCGCTCGGGCAGCTCGCGACAGAAGGCCATCGCATCGTGCGCACCCAACGCTGCCGCATCGGCCACGACGAAGTAGGTCCCGCTCGGGTGGCTGATCGGCAGACCTGCTGCCCGCAGCGCGCCGCACAGCAGGTCCCGCTTGCGCTCCAGCGAACGTGCCAACCCGGCATACACCTCGTCCCCAAGCCCGAGCGCCGTCGCGACGGCCGGCTGGAAGGGTCCCGACGCGACATAGGTGAGGAACTGCTTCGCCGACCGGGCCGCAGCCACCCCGTCCCGCGGACCGACGACCCAACCGACCTTCCACCCGGTGGCCGAGAAGGTCTTCCCCGCCGACGAGATCGTCAGCGTCCGATCCCACATCCCCGGCAGCGAGGCCACCGGCACATGCTCCAGTCCGTCGAACACGATGTGCTCGTAGACCTCATCGGTCACCACCCATGCATCGAATTCCCTTGCCAGAGAACAGATCAGCTCCAACTCTGGGCGCGTGAAGACCTTGCCGGTCGGGTTGTGCGGCGTGTTGAGCAGCACCAGCCGAGTGCGCTCCGAGAACGCCGCCCGCAGCGAGGCCTCGTCCACGGCGAAATCGGGAAAGCGCAGCACCGACGTCCTACGGGTGGCCCCGGCCAGGGCGATCGTCGCGGCATACGAGTCGTAGTAGGGCTCGAAGGTGACCACCTCGTCGTCCGGCTCGCAGAGCCCGAGGATGACGGCGGCGATGGCCTCGGTCGCTCCGGCGGTCACGAGCACTTCGCCGCCCGGATCGACGGTGAGCCCGTAGAAGCGCTGTTGATGCCCGGCGATGGCCTCCAGCAGCTGCGGCACCCCGGGCCCGGGCGGGTACTGGTTGCGGCCCCCGCGGATCGCCGCAACCGCCGCGTCGAGCAGCTCGGGCGGTCCGTCGACATCCGGGAAGCCCTGCCCGAGGTTGATCGCGCCGGTCTGCACGGCCAACGCCGACATCTCGGCAAAGATCGTCGTCCCGAAGGGGGCCAGGGCCCGGTTCCCGACCGGTCGGTGCGGCTGCGGAGAGGTCATGGATAACACGGTATGCCGCGTGCTCCCCATTGCGCCCCGCGCCGCGGCAGGATGGGCGTTCGTGCCGTCTCGCCTCCCCACGCGCCCATCGCGCCCCTTCGCCGCCGAGGACCCCTACGCAGGCGTCGACCCCGCGGTGGTCCGGCATTCACTCGCCGATGCCGCGCCCGCAGTGTTCTGGACCGACCGCCCGCATCGCCCTCAGCGCCGCCCGGTGCTGGCCGACGGCGGTGGCGCAGCGTTCGGCCGGGACCAGGTCGACCTCGCGATCGTCGGGGGAGGGTTCACGGGGCTGTGGGCGGCGCTGCAGGCCCTGGAGGACAACCGGGCCGCGAGCGTGATCGTGCTCGAGGCATCTCGGCTGGCCGACGGCGCCTCGGGGCGCAATGGTGGTTTCGTCTCGCCGTCATTGACCCATGGGGTCGCGCAGGGCGAGGCCCTCTGGCCCGATGAGCTTGAGACCCTGGAGCGGCTGGGTGCGGCCAACATCGCGGCGATCGAGTCGACCCTTGCGGCCTACGAGATCGACGCCGACTGGCACCGCCCCGGCGAACTCGTCCTGGCGATGACCGCCCACCAGGAGCCCACCGTGCGCACGGCATACCGGCTCCATCTGGCGCACGACAAGCCGGTCGAGCTGCTCGAGGCGGCGGCAGTGCGAGCCCGGGTCAACTCGCCGCTCTACCGGCTCGGGATGTACGACCCGGGGGTGGGCCTGGTCGACCCCGCCCGCCTGGTGTGGGGGTTGGCCGGCGCGGTCGAGCGCCTCGGTGGCCGCATCTTCGAGGGCAGTCCGGTGCTGGGCCTGACGCGCGAGGGAGCGGGCGTGCGGGTCACCACGAGCTCCGGCTCGGTGCTGGCTCGCCACGCGCTGGTGGCGACGAACGCCTTCCCCGGCCCGCTGCGCCGGTTGCGCAACTACATCCTCCCGGTCTACGACCACGTGCTCATGAGTGAGCCGCTGTCGCCCGAGCAACTCGCCGCCGTCGGCTGGGCGGGCCGGGAGGGCCTCACCGACGCAGGCAACCAGTTCCACTACTACCGCCGCACCCTCGACGACCGAATCCTCATCGGCGGCTTCGACGCCAACTACCACTTCGGCGGCCGCATCGACCCCGCACTGGAGCAGACCGCATCGCACGACCTGCTGGCCCGGCACTTCTTCGCGATCTTCCCGCAGTTGGTCGGCCTCCGATTCACCCACCGGTGGGCCGGCATCATCGACACGACCTCGCGGTTCACCCCGTTCTTCGGGCGAGCACTGGGCGGTCGAGTCGCGTATGCCGTGGGATACACCGGCCTGGGGGTCGGTTCGTCCCGGTTCGGTGCGCGGGTGGCCCTGGACCTGTTGTCCGGCCATGACTCACAACTCACCAGGCTCTCGATGGTGCGACACAAGCCGGTCCCGTTCCCGCCCGAACCCGTCCGGTATGCCGGGGTGAAGGTCACCCGCGCCGCGCTCGCCGCCGAGGACCGCACCGGTCACCGAGGCCGCTGGCTGGGGATGCTCGACCGCCTCGGGATCGGCTTCGACAGCTGACCGGTCCCGGTGCGGGAGCCGTCCCGCCAGCCCGGCCCGATTATGGGTCGTGCCTGCTCAGGTCGTAGGATGACAGATGGCCTCAGGGCCATATTTCGCGCGTTCTGTCCGGCATCAGCCGGGGCGCACCACGGCAGTCCGACTCAGGCACTTCGGTGCCAGCCGTCGGCGGGGTGAGTTCGAACGCCAGGCAGGTATGCCGTGCCCACCGGTCCGCACCGGGAAAGCGCCACTCGCGACGCGAGCGACCGGCATACCGACGTAACTGACAACCTCACATCAAGGAGGACACGGCAATGGCCGTCGTCACCATGCGCCAGCTCCTGGAGAGCGGAGTGCACTTCGGGCACCAGACCCGTCGGTGGAACCCGAAGATGAAGCGCTTCATCATGACCGAGCGCAATGGCATCTACATCATCGACCTGCAGCAGTCGCTGACCTACATCAACAACGCCTACGAGTTCGTCAAGGAGACGGTCGCCCACGGTGGCACCATCCTGTTCGTCGGCACCAAGAAGCAGGCGCAGGAGCCGGTCGCCGACCAGGCCACCCGGGTCGGGATGCCCTATGTCAACCACCGCTGGCTCGGTGGCATGCTCACCAACTTCAGCACTATCTCCAAGCGCCTCTCGCGGCTGAAGGAGCTCGAGGAGATCAACTTCGACGACGTGGCCGGTTCCGGTCACACCAAGAAGGAACTCCTCATCCTCAAGCGCGAGCTCGACAAGCTGGAGAAGACCCTCGGCGGCATCCGGTCGATGACCCGCGTGCCCTCGGCGATCTGGGTCGTCGACACCAAGAAGGAACACCTGGCCGTCGACGAGGCACGCAAGCTGGGCCTGCCGGTCATCGCGATCCTCGACACCAACTGCGACCCCGACGAGGTCGACTACAAGATCCCGGGCAACGACGACGCGATCCGTTCGGTCACGCTGCTGACCCGGGTCATCGCCGACGCCGTGGCCGAGGGCCTCGTGGCCCGCTCGCAGGCCCGCTCCGGCGAGGCCGCCGAGGGCGTTGCCGTCGAGGAGCCGCTGGCCGAGTGGGAGCGCGAGCTCTACGCCGAGGCCGCTGCCGCTGAGGTCCCCGCAGAGGTCCCCGCCGAGGCCGACCCGACCGCCGTTGCGCAGGCCGAGGTCGCCGTCGACGGCGCCGAGGCGCAGGTCGTGCAGGACCAGGCCTGATCCGTCGCGGATCAGCCCGACCGCGCCACACCGACCGTTCGTGGTGGGGCACCTCGGTCCGCCGAGGTGCCCCCCACCACGCACCACACCCGTCACCACCCAGCATCGACACGACAGCGAGAGAGCAACGACATGGCGAATTTCACCGCCGCTGACATCAAGGCCCTGCGCGAGCAGACCGCCGCCGGAATGATGGACGTCAAGCGCGCCCTCGAAGAGGCCGAAGGCGACATGGCCAAGGCCGCCGAGATCCTACGCATCAAGGGCCTCAAGGGCGTCACCAAGCGCGAGGGCCGCTCGGCCTCCAACGGCCTGGTGGCCGCACAGGCCGGCAACGGGGTCGGCACCCTCGTCGAGGTCAACTGCGAGACCGACTTCGTCGCCAAGGGCGAGCGGTTCATCGCCCTGGCCGACCAGATCCTGGCCCAGGCCGTGGCCCTCGAGGCCACCGACGCCGACACCGTGATCGGCAGCACGCTGGCTGACGGCCGCACCGTCCAGGCGCTGCTCGAGGAGGGCAACGCCGCGACCGGCGAGAAGCTCGTCGTCCGCCGGGTGGCCCGCGTCACCGGCGAGCACGTCGTCGCCTACCTGCACCGCACCAGCAAGGACCTGCCCCCGCAGATCGGCGTGCTCGTCGCGACGACCGGTGGCGACGAGTCCGTGGCCCACGATGTGGCGATGCATGTCGCGGCGTTCTCGCCGACCGTGCTGAGCCGCGAGGACGTCCCGGCCGACACTGTCGACAACGAGCGTCGCATCGCCGAGGCCACCGCCCGTGAGGAGGGCAAGCCCGAGGCCGCCCTGCCGCGGATCATCGAAGGCCGGGTCAACGGCTACTTCAAGGAGAACGTCCTGCTCGAGCAGGCCTTCGCCAAGGACCAGAAGAAGTCGGTGGCCCAGGTGCTCAAGGAGGCCGGGGCCGAGGCCACCGGCTTCGCCCGGTTCCGCGTCGGCAACTGAGCCCCAGCGGGCAACCACCCACACGAAGCAGCGCAGGTATGCCGTCCGCCCACCTCGGGCGGGCGGCATCCTGCGTGTCCGGGTCCGGGCCTTCGGTGTGACAAGATCGATTCACCGCCCATCGCAGCCTCGAAGGATTCGCCATGACCGACGCCGCCCCCGCACCTGGCCCCACGGCATACCGTCGGGTGCTCTTGAAGCTCTCCGGTGAGGTGTTCGGCGGTGGGCGCACCGGCGTCGATCCCGACGTCGTGAAGGGGATCGCCTCGCAGATCGCCACAGCGGTCAAGAGCGGGGTGCAGGTGGCAGTCGTCGTCGGCGGCGGCAACTTCTTCCGCGGCGCGGAGCTGCAGCAGAAGGGCATGGACCGAGCGCGTGCCGACTACATGGGCATGCTCGGCACGGTGATGAACTGCCTGGCGCTGCAGGACTTCCTCGAGAAGCAGGGCGTCCCGACCCGGGTCCAGACCGCGATCACCATGTCCCAGGTCGCCGAGGCCTACATCCCGCTGCGGGCGATCCGGCACCTGGAGAAGGGCCGGGTCGTCATCTTCGGTGCCGGCGCCGGTATGCCGTTCTTCTCCACCGACACGGTGAGCGCCCAGCGGGCCCTGGAGACCCACTGCGACCGGTTGCTCATCGCCAAGAGCGGCGTCGACGGTGTCTACACCGCCGACCCGAAGAAGGACCCCACCGCCACCAAGATCGACCAGCTCACCTTTGCCGAAGCGCTGGCCCGCGGGCTGCAGATCATGGATGCGGCGGCGTTCGCGCTGTGCTCGGAGAACACGCTGCCCATGCTCGTCTTCGGGATGGAGGGCGAGGGGAATATCACCCGGGCGCTGCAAGGTGAGAGGATCGGGACACTCGTCACCGCCGGCTGAGCGCGTGGCCCCCTGATGCAAGGAGCGCTGGACCCCCGATGATCGATGAGACGCTCTTCGAGGCCGAAGAGAAGATGGAGAAGGCCGTCGAGGTCGCCAAGGAGGACTTCGCCGGCATCCGCACCGGTCGGGCCCACCCGGGCATGTTCAACAAGCTGCTCGTCGACTACTACGGTGCGCCGACGCCGATGCAGCAGCTGGCCTCGTTCCAGACGCCCGAGGCCCGCACCATTCTCATCAAGCCGTTCGACCAGAGTTCGCTGCGGGCCGTCGAGAAGGCCATCCGCGACTCCGACCTCGGGGTCAATCCCAGCAACGACGGCCACGTCATTCGGTGTGTGCTGCCGGTGCTCACCGAGGACCGCCGCCGCGAATACATCAAACTGGCGCACCACAAGGCCGAAGAGGCCCGGGTTGCGATCCGCAACATTCGGCGCAAGGCCAAGACCGATTTCGAGCACGCCATCAAGGAAGGCGAGATCGGCGAGGACGAGGGTCAGCGCGCCGAGAAAGAGCTCGAAGTGCTCACCAAGAAGTACGTCGAGACCGTCGACACCCTGCTCAAGGGCAAGGAAGCCGAGCTGCTCGAGATCTGAGCGGGGCGACGACACCCGCCCGACCTGACCATCCCCCGACCTCGCTCAGGAGCCGCCCGATGAGCCTCGACTCCCCGGCGCCGGCGTCCTCCGGCGGGGCGGGCGAGCGCCCCTCCCGAGCTGGGCGCAATCTTCCCGTCGCGATCGTCGTCGGCATCGGCCTGGGCGCGCTGGTCATCGCCTGCCTGTTCTGGCGCAAGGAGCTCTTCCTGGTCCTGGCAACGGTGTCGGTGAGCTACGGCACCTGGGAGATCGTCTCGGCCATGCGCGCGCGGGGACGCGCCGTGCCGGCCCTGCCCGCAGTGCTGGGATGCGTCGCTCAGATGGTCGCGGCCTACTTCGGCGGCACGGCGGCGCTCGCGGTGGCCTTCCTGCTCACGGGCGCCCTGGTCGTCATGTGGCGCGGTGCCGAAGGGGTGGAGCGCGCGGCGGCCGATGTCACCGGTGGGTTCCTCGTCGCGGCATACCCGGCGTTGCTCGGTGGCATCGCCATGCTCATGCTCGCGGCGGCCGACGGAGCCTGGCGCGCCTTCACCTTCGTAGCGGTCACGGTGGCGAGCGACGTCGGCGGGTATGCCGTGGGGGTGCTCTTCGGCAAGCACCCGATTGCACCCGCGATCAGCCCGAAGAAGTCCTGGGAGGGTTTCGCGGGATCGGTGCTGCTGTGCATGATCGCCGGTGCGATGTGTGTGGTGTGGGGACTGCACGGCCCGTGGTGGGCCGGGGTGATCCTTGGTGCGCTCATGGCACCCGCAGCCACCATCGGCGACTTCGCCGAGTCGGCGATCAAGCGCGATCTGGGCGTGAAGGACATGTCCTCGCTGCTGCCCGGTCACGGCGGCCTCATGGACCGGCTCGATTCCCTCGTCGTCGCGGCCCCGGTGGCGTGGGTCGTCATGGCCTTGCTCGTGCCCGAGGTGCGCGGGTGACGTCCGACGCGCCCACCAGCGCGGGAGGCCGGCCGCGCCCAGGTCAGCTCACCTTCCAGGCGCCGGAACGCACCGGCAGCCGGATGCCACCCACGCACCTGGCCGACCTTGCCCCGGCTGAGCGCAAGGCGGCGGTCGAGCAGCTGGGCTATCGCGGATTCCGCGCGGCGCAGCTGTCCACCCATTATTTCGAGCGCCTGGTCGACAGTCCGGACGAGATGACCGATCTGCCCGCGGCCGAGCGCTCGCAACTCGTCGGTGAGCTGCTGCCGACCCTGCTCACCCCGGTGCGGCATCTGGTCGCTGATGAGGGCCGCACCGTCAAGTCGGTGTGGCGGCTGCACGATGGCGCTCTCGTCGAGTCCGTGCTCATGCGCTACCCGGGCCGGGTGACGATCTGCATCTCCAGCCAGGCCGGCTGCGGGATGAACTGCCCGTTCTGTGCCACCGGCCAAGGTGGCCTCGTCCGCAATCTGTCCACGGCCGAGATCGTCGAGCAGGTCATGGCGGCAGCCCGGATGCTGCGCCGCGGTGACGTGCCCGGCGGTGACACCCAAGAGCACGAGCGCCCCCTGCGGGTATCCAATGTCGTCTTCATGGGCATGGGGGAGGCGCTGGCCAACTATCGCCGCGCGATCGGCGCCATCCGGCGCTTGACCGACCCCACCCCGGCCGGCCTCGGGATGTCCGCTCGCGGTCTGGTCATGTCGACGGTCGGCCTCGTGCCGGCCATTGATCGGCTGGCCGGCGAGGGCATTCCGGTGACGTTGGCGCTGTCCTTGCATGCTCCCGACGACGAGCTGCGCGACGAGCTCGTGCCGATCAACACCCGGTGGAAGGTCGGGGAGGCGCTCGACGCGGCATACCGGTATTTCCAGGCGACCGGGCGCAGGGTCTCCATCGAATACGCCCTCATCCGCGACATCAACGACCAGGCCTGGCGTGCCGACCTGCTCGGTGAGCTACTCACCGCCCGCGGCAAGGGCTGGGTGCACGTCAACCCGATCCCGCTCAACCCCACGCCCGGCTCGAAGTGGACGGCATCGCGTCCCGGAGTGGAGCAGCAGTTTGTCGAGCGGCTGAGGGCGCACGGCATACCGACCACCGTGCGCGACACCCGCGGCCGCGACATCGACGGAGCCTGCGGCCAACTCGCCGCGCAGACCAGCTGATCGCAGACAACCTTTCTCACCGCTGGGGCGACTCATGGTCGACAGTGCTCACCACCCATCGGGAGGAGGGAAGGGACCATGATCGCAACTCCTACCGCGGCTTTCGTGGACCGAACAGCGCCGGACCTGCCGGCGTTGTATGCCGCCCACTGGCGCTCGCTCGTGCGGCTGGCCGTCCTATTGGTGGACGACGTGCCTACGGCCGAAGACACCGTGCAGGACGCGTTCATCTCGCTCTACCGCAACCAGACCAGGCTCCGGGCTCCTGAAGCGGCGCTGGCGTATCTGCGCCAGGCGGTGGTCAACGGCTGCCGTTCTCGGCTGCGGCACCGCGCCGTCGTCCGCAAGACCATGCCGGTTGTCGCCGACGACCCGACCGGCGCGCAACAGGACGCTTTCGACGCCGTCGGAGTCGACACCGAGATGATCGCCGCGCTGCGCACGCTCCCGCCGCGCATGCAGGAGGTGCTCGTCCTGCGCTACTGGTCGGACCTGTCCGAGGCGCAGATCGCGCACACCCTCGGCATCTCGACCGGATCCGTGAAATCCACAGCCCACCGCGGACTCGAGAAGCTCCGCAGCACCTTGGGAGGTGCCCGATGACCATCCGTCAGATCCCTCCGACCATCGCCGAAGATCCGCTCGAGACGCGGCTGCGCGCCGCCCTGCAGGCACAGGCCACTCAGGACGTCCCGGACACGCGATACCCGCCGACCATCGAGTGGCCCGAGACCCCGGCCCGGCGGGCTCCTCGGGCTCCGCGGCCCCCGTGGCTGATGCCGCTGGTTGCCGCTGCCTCGGTGGTGGCGATCACAGCGGGCGTCGTCGCCACGCAGACCTGGGGCCGGACGGGGGCACAGGTTCCCGCGGCCACGACGGGCGTCGCTTCGGACCCCACGCCCTCCCCAGTGGGCAGCCCAGCCCCATCGAACCCGGCCGAGTCGAGCGGCACCGCCAAAGCATCACCGGCCGGTTGGACCATCGGGCAGGCGCCCGGTTTGCCGGGAGTGCAACTCGCCATTCCACCAACCTGGACGGTGCGCCCGTTCTCGCGCGAGACTGGCGGCTCCCCCATCGGGTCGCAGCTATGCGTCGGCGGCGGAACGGATTGCCCGATCAAGGTCATCACACTTGACCCGGCAGAGGCCCGGATCAGCATCGAAATCGAGGGCGGGGTCCTGGCCAACCCCGAGTACTGCGACGCCGCAGACGGCCGCTTCACGCGCGGGCTCAAGGACGCTCGCGAGGTCACCTTCGGCGGCCGACCGGCCGACTACCGTCACTGGGTGTGGACCTGCGCCGACCGCAGCGTCCACGAGATCGCGCAGTATGCCGTAGTGAATCCTGTCGGGTACCTGCTGTACAGCGAGTCGGCCAACGCCGATGTTCGCGGGGTCATGGCCGACATCGCCGCCGCAACGACACTGCCGCCGGCGACGGCACCGCTGCGCCTCTACGACCAAGGCCGAGCCACGTCGGTGACCCGGGTGGACGGTGGCTGGAGGATCGACCTTCAGCGGTCGGTCGGCGGCCACGGCACCGAGTGGACTTGGCCGGCCGTTCCGACGACCACCTATGTCATCGCCGAGTCGTTGCTGCCGCCCGCCGGATCGGGATTCGCGCCCGAGACCGCGTTGCGGACCGCACTCACGCTGTCGACCGACGGGACGAAGGTCGTGGGGATCGAGTTCCCCGGCGGCTGACCGTCCCCGGCAGGGCCCTCGCGCCCCGTTCGGCTCCCAGCTAGATTCGGTATGCCGTGCAGCCCACCCGGCCGCACGGCATACCGTCGTCTGGAAGGACCTTCCGTGCGCGCCCTGACCAAACTCGCCCCCGGGCCGGGACTGGACCTCGTCGATCGGCCCGAACCGCACTGCGGCCCGCTCGACGTCAAGGTCCGGGTGCTGCGGGCCGGGCTCTGCGGCACCGACCTGCACCTGCAGCAATGGGACGACTGGGCCGCAGCGACGGTCAAGGCACCAATGGTCATCGGCCACGAGTTCTATGGCGAGATCGTCCAGGTCGGTGAGGACGTGCCGACCGGCACCGCGGTGCGGGTCGGGGCGCGGGTGTCGGGCGAGGGACACATCGTCTGTGGGCACTGCCGCAACTGCCGGGCCGGCCGTCGGCACGTGTGCATCAATACCATCGGGATCGGGGTCAACCGGGACGGCGCCTTCGCCGATTACGTCGTCCTGCCGGCGACGAACGTATGGGTGCAGCCCGACACGATCGACCCGGACCTCGGCGCGATCTTCGACCCGCTCGGCAATGCCACCCACACCGCCTTGCAGTGGCCGATGGTCGGGGAGGACGTGCTCATCACCGGAGCCGGCCCGATCGGCGTCATCGCCGCGGCCATCGCCCGCCACGCCGGCGCCAAGAACGTCTGTGTCACCGACATCAGCGACTATCGGCTGGCGCTCGCGACCGCCGTAGGCGCCGACCTCGTCGTCAACGTCGGACGCACCCGGATCAAGGACGCGCAGCGTGAACTCGGGATGCGCGAGGGGTTCGACATCGGGCTGGAGATGTCCGGGGCGCCCTCGGCGGTGGCCGAGCTGCTGGCCAACCTCAACCACGGCGGCAAGGTCGCGATGCTCGGGCTGCCCAAGGATCCCTACCCCATCGACTGGGGACGAGTGATCACCCACATGATCACCATCAAGGGAATCTACGGCCGCGAGATGTACGAGACGTGGTATCTCATGTCCTCGATGCTCGCGACCTCACAGACCTTCAAGGACGCCGTGTCGTCGGTCATCACCCACCGATTCCCGGCCGAGCGCTGGGCCGATGCCTTTGCTGCCGCCCGTTCGGGTGAGTGCGGCAAGGTCGTCATGGACTGGAGCTGACGGGAGGCGACCACGCCACGCACCACGGTCATGCCGAACGCGCCATCTGTGCTGCGCTTGGCATGACCGTCATCCGCACTGGAGCCACACCAAGCGCCCGAGCCACCTGCGCCATGAACTCCTGGGGCATCAGCCGCAGCCCGAGCACCGGCAGGCGAAGCACCCGGTTGTCGCCCAGCGTCACCTCGTTGGCGCGCAGGGCGTCCCAGACCGGGTTGAGTCCTTGACCATGGGGCACCCCATCGATCTCGACGACGAGTCGGTGCGCCGGCCATTCGACGTCGAGGTAGATCCGCCCGCGCGGCCCGTGGCGCAGAGTCTGCCGCGCCGGCTCAGGCAGGCGGTATCTGCGGCACCACCGGGCGAAGTCGAGTTCGCCCAACGACTGCGCACCGTGGCACACGTCGTGCAGGACCGCGTCGATCGCCGAGCGCCGACTCGACCGACTCACCTCGGTCCACGCCTGCCAGAGCCGATCGGGTGACAGCAAGCGTTGTTGCACGGGAAGGCAGAGCAGCAACGCCGCCTGGCGATCCGACCCTGCCCATTGCGCTGCCGTGATCGTGGCGTCCTCCAGGACAGTGCGAGGGATTCCGGGGCGCAGCGCCGGACGACGAGCCGGGGCCGGCGCAACGTCACCCCGTCGAGCCGGTATGCCGTGGACGCCCGCGGCACCGACACCGTGATGACCTCGGGTTGGAAACCCGTCACGCCATGGGCGATCATCGAGCTCGCGCCATCGAGGCACGCTCCGCTGCCGGATTCCCACACAGCCCACCACGCCCTCGCGGCGGGGGTGCGCTCGGCCGCGAGGACATCGACGGTATGCCGCCCGAGCGGCCGCCAGCGACCGGCGCGGACGAACGACCGCACAGTATGCCGGTCTATCCCGGCCATGTGCAGCTCTCGGCGGTGGGCCACGCCGCCGTGTTCCCGCGCGATCGCGAGGGCGGCGGCCATCCGAATGTCACGAAGCTCGCGTGGCGACGGTGTCGGCCCACTCACTCCGAACGTACTCACCGGACGAGTGTCGACGGCGCGGCCACCCTGCCGGCCCTCGCACCGGGTCGGCTGTGGATGGTGGGACGAGGGCGGTGCCCATGTGGACAACGGCGGTCATGCCGAACGCGTCATCTGTGCCGCGCTTGGCATGACCGTGGACGGTGCGGTCGACACTGGCTGGGAGGTGGGCGGACGGCATACCGTGGAGCCGTTGGCGTGTCCCCGGCTGAGGAGATCCATGTACGGCGCGGTGAAAGACCAGTTGACGGCCACCCTGGAGGAGATCCGCGCCGCGGGGCTCTACAAGCACGAGCGGGAGCTCGCCAGCGCCCAATCGGCGCACGTGAGCACGGCCGCCGGCCAGGCTCTCAACTTCTGCGCCAACAACTACCTCGGGCTGGCCGACCACCCCGACGTCGTCGCAGCGGCCCAATCGGCGCTGGACACCTGGGGTTTCGGGATGGCGTCGGTGCGCTTCATCTGCGGCACCCAGACGCAGCACACCGCGCTCGAGCGGCGCCTGTCGGACTTCCTCGGCACCGAGGCGACCATCCTCTATTCCTCGTGCTTCGACGCCAACGGCGGAGTGTTCGAGGTGCTCTTCGGCGAGCAGGACGCGATCGTCTCCGACGAGCTCAACCACGCCTCGATCATCGACGGTATCCGGCTGGCCAAGGCGGCCCGATACCGCTACCGCAATGCCGACCTCGCTGACCTGCGCACCCAACTGGTGGCCGCGCGGGCGGCAGGCGCCCGACGGATCTGCATCGTCACCGATGGCGTCTTCTCAATGGACGGCTCCTACGCCCCGCTCGTGGGGATCTGTGACCTGGCCGACGAGTTCGAGGCGATGGTGCTCGTCGACGACTCCCATGCGGTCGGCTTCGTCGGCGACGGTGGACGCGGCACTCCGGACCTGTTCGGCGTCTCCGACCGGGTCGACATCATCACCGGCACCTTGGGCAAGGCTCTCGGCGGTGCCTCGGGGGGCTATGTCAGCTCCCATCAGGAGGTCGTCGATCTGCTGCGGCAGCGCTCGCGGCCCTACCTGTTCTCCAACTCTGTCGCGCCGGCCGTCGTCGCCGGGTCCCTGGCTGCTCTCGACCTCATCGCCGCCTCCGGTGAGGCACGTGCCCGGTTGCGCTCCAACACCCGGCTGTTCCGCTCACTCATGGGCGAGGCGGGGTTCACGCTCCTGGGCGAGGATGCCAACCCGCACCCGATCACCCCGGTGATGTTCTCCGGCGAGGACGGCGCCCGGCTGGCCACCCAGATCGCCGACCACATGCTCGGCAGCGGGGTCTACGTGATCGCATTCTCGTATCCCGTTGTACCGCAAGGCAAAGCGCGCATCCGAGTGCAGTTGTCGGCGGCCCACTCCGAGGCCGATGTCCGCGCCTGCGTGGAGGCATTCGTCGCGGCCCGCGCTACGACCCAGAGGTATGCCGTCCGGTGACGATCGCTGCGGCCTGCCCTGGCGTGTCGACCAGGTGCAGGGACTGCACCATCCGACCCGACGGTGTGGACCGAGCCAAGGTCTGCAAGGCGGGCCACACCGGCAGGGTGCGCGTCCAATGGGTGCGGCCCACGAGAATGAGCGGCGGCGAGCCACGCCCTGCGGGCCCCTCGGGCATCCGCTGGTAGAAGACCCGCGTCGCCGCCTGGAAGATCTCCTGCACCGTGCCGGCCGACCCCGGCAGCACGACGACGCCGTGCGTGCAGCGGGCCAGCAGGCCGTCCTCACGCAGCGCGTTGGAGAAGTACTTTGCGATGGCCTGGCCGAAGACGTTGGGTGGCTCGTGACCGTAGAACCACGTGGGGATGCCGACTGACCGCAGCGGATCGTCCGGCCCACGGACCCCCAACGAAGCCCGAGCCGAGAAGGCGGTCTGAGCCCACGCCCGCACGTCGCTCTGATAACTGGGGCGAGACCCCAACGCGACCATGGCCTTCTGCAACGTCGGGAACGACCGGGCGTAAGCACCGAGGTTGGCGGCTTCCATCGCACCCGGGCCGCCTCCAGTGGCCACGACAACGCCGGCCTCGGCGAGCTCGAACCCCAGGCGCGCCGCGGCGGCATACACATTGCTGCCGCGCTGGACGGCATGCCCGCCCATCACTCCGACGACCGGCAGACCGTCGAGACGGTCGTCGAGGGCGTCGGTGATCGACTCGTCGTGGATGGCCCGCAGCATCGTCGCGTAGGCGTCATGCTCCGAGCGCCGGTCCGTGGTCCACGCGTAGGTCCGGCCGTCGAGCGTCCCGGGGTAGCCATCCGGCCCGTCGAGCCCGGCATACAGCTCGTCGGCGGTGTAGGTCTGGGAGCGGTAGACGTTGAGCGGGGCCTGCGGGTCGGAGGGGAAGACGATCGCCCCATGCCGCACGAGGTGCACCGTGAGGGCGGGGGAGAGGGCACCGCCGAGGACGACCAGATCGGTGAGGTCGGTGCGGGCCAGGAGTTGCTCTTCGACATCGTGCAGGTCCAGGTCCTGCAGGCGCACCCCGCCCAGGGGAGTGAGGTCGCCCTGGTGGCGAGCACCCGCGCGCGAGATCGCCTCGCCGGCGAGCAGCGCTCGCAGCACCTCGAGTCGGTCGATCTCCACGCCAGGCATGGTCTCACCCCAGGTGATCGGATGCGACCGTTCGGCGCAACCGATCGGCGACCCGGCGCAGACCCGGGCCGGTGTGAGGAACCTCCGGTGGCGGGGCACGGCATACCCCGGGCATTGTTCCGCCATGAGCACTGGCGCATACCGGCAGAGTTACGACGCGAGCATCTCCGACCCCCAGTCGTTCTGGGGCGCGGCTGCCCAGGACATCGACTGGATCACCCCGCCGACTCAGGTGCTGGACGACTCCAACCCGCCCTTCTACCGCTGGTTCCCGGGGGCCACCCTCAACACCTGTTACAACGCCCTCGACCGCCACATCGCCGAGCGCGGCGACCAGGTGGCGATCCACTACGACTCGCCGGTCACCGGCAACAAGGCCTCCTACACGTATGCCGAGGTGCTGGGGCAGGTGCGACGCCTCGCCGGCGCGCTGGCCGGCGCCGGGGTCGTCAAGGGCGACCGGGTCGTCGTCTACATGCCGATGGTCCCCGAGGCGGTCTTCGCGATGCTCGCCTGCGCGCGGATCGGTGCGGTCCACTCGGTCGTCTTCGGTGGCTTCGCTCCCGCCGAACTCGCGGCCCGGATCGACGACGCCAAGCCGAAGGTCATTCTCAGCGCTTCGTGCGGCATCGAGCCCAACCGGGTGGTGCCCTACAAGCCCTTTCTCGACGAGGGCATCGAGCGGTCTGAGCACAAGCCCGAGCTCGTCGTCATGTTGCAGCGCGAGCAGTGCGAGGCAGCGATGGGGCCGCGTGACGTCGACTGGCGCGAGTTCGTGTCGTCGCCGGCCGCCGACGCCGGCGCCGACTGCGTCGAAGTCGCCGCCACCGACCCGCTCTACATCCTCTACACCTCGGGCACGACCGGCCGCCCGAAGGGCATCTACCGCGACAACGGTGGCCACGCGGTCGCCCTGCGGTGGTCGATGCGCAATATCTACGGCGTCGAGCCGGGCGAGACGATGTTCACCGCCAGCGACGTGGGCTGGGTCGTCGGCCACTCCTACATCGTCTACGCCCCGCTGCTCACCGGCGCGACGACGATCGTCTACGAAGGCAAGCCGGTCGGCACGCCCGATGCCGGCGCCTTCTGGCGGATCGTGTCGGAATACGGCGCAGTGTCGATGTTCACGGCTCCGACGGCCATCCGCGCGATCAAGCGCGAGGACCCCGAGGGCTCGAAGGTCGCGGGCTACGACCTGTCGCACTTCAAGACCCTCTACCTGGCCGGCGAGCGGCTCGACCCCGACACCTACCACTGGGCCACCGACAAGCTCGGCGTACCGGTCGTCGACAACTGGTGGCAGACCGAGACCGGCTGGCCGATCGCGGCCAACTGTCGCAGCCTGGAAGCGCTGCCGATCAAAGCCGGCTCGCCGTCGGTGTGTGTGCCCGGCTACCAGGTGCAGATCCTCGACGCGATGGGTGACCAGTTGCCCGCCGGGCAGGAGGGCGCCATCTGCATCAAGCTGCCGCTGCCTCCGGGCACCTTCCCGACGCTCTACAACGACGACGAGCGCTTCGTGTCCTCCTACATGGCGGCCTACCCCGGCTACTACCTCACCGGCGACGGCGGTTACATCGACGAGGACGGCTATGTCTACGTCATGGGCCGCACCGACGACGTGCTCAACGTCGCCGGCCACCGACTCTCGACCGGCTCGATCGAGGCAGCCCTCGCCGGGCACGAGTCGGTGGCCGAGTGTGCCGTCATCGGCGTCCACGACGACCTCAAGGGCCAGCTCCCGCGGGCACTCGTCGTGCTCAAGGCCGGCATCGATGCCGCGGCCGAGGGCGATCGGATCAAGAAGGAACTCGTCGCCCGGGTCCGCTCCGAGGTGGGCGCGGTGGCCGCGCTGCGTCAGGTCGACATCGTCACGGCGCTGCCCAAGACCCGCTCGGGCAAGATCCTGCGCAAGACGATGCGCGAGATCGCCGACGGCCATACCCCGGTCATTCCGGCGACCATCGAGGACGTCAACGTCCTCACCATGCTCACGCCGATCCTCCACCCGGAGGACTGACCCGCAGGCCACCCTGGGAGGGACCGCGAGGGGGTATGCCGTGTGGAACGCATACCCCCTCTGGCCTGCCCTGTCACGACTGCACTACGGCACGGCGGTGTGCCGTCCGGTAATGAGTCGAGGCTCGCGTCAGTGTGCCGAGTCGGCTGTTCCCGGCGGGAGCAATCCCCGCGCGATGAGCTCTAGGGTCAAGGCGGTCGAGATCGCCGTGACGGCCAGGAGGGCGATGAGGACGACCAGCTGCACGGCTGCCGCCTGCAACGGCGTCGCGCCACCGAGCAACGTGCCGACGAAAGCTCCTGGGAGAGTGACCAATCCGACCGTGCGGGTCTGGTCCAGCCCGGGTACCAGGGCCAGGCCGGCATCGTCCCGGGCGATGAGCAGCCGGGCATCACGGTCGAGCAGCCCGATCGCGAGCGCCGCCTCCACCTCGCCGTGACGGCTGGTCAAGGCCTCACGCACTCTCCGCCCCGCGAGCGTCATCGCGGTCATGGCGCCGCCGGTGAGGATGCCGAGGATGGGCACCACCGAGATGGGCACCGGCGGCACGATCTGGGTGCCCACGAGCACAAGGGCGACCGGCAACGCCCCGGCGCACACCGGGAGGAACCCCCACCACCACAGCGCGCCGCCGCTGACTCGACGGCCGCCGGTGACCGATGCGACGACGAGCATGAGCAGGGCGAACCCCGCGGTGAGCCACCACGAGCCCAGGACTGCCGAGATGAGGCTGCCCACGATCGTCAGCTGCACGGCCGCTCGCCCGGCCGCGGTGACCTGGGCCCGGGAGTAGCCGAGCCTGGCCGATCTCGTCACCAGCGCCGCCAGGCCGGTCAGCGCGGCCAGCACGATCGCAAACCGGACCAGAGCGCCGGTCCCCTCTATCGACACCAGGGCCTCGGCAGGGATGCGCATGGGCTCATTCTGGCGCCCTCCCGGCGCCGTCTGTCTGCGCCGCCGGACGCCTCGGGAGGTGCGACGGCATACCGCCCTAGACTTGGCGACCATGATGACCCGGACCGATCTGCGCGGCGCCTGCCTGCAGGTGCGCACCGTGCGTGAGGTGCTGCCGCGGGCGCAATTCGACGTCGCAACGGCCGCCGACCAGGTGCGCCCGATCCTCGACGCCGTCGCACATCGCGGAGCCGAGGCGCTGCGTGAGCTCTCCGAGCGCTTCGACGGGGTCCGGCCCGAGCACCTGCGAGTGCCAGCCGAGGTGCTCGAGGCGGCTCGTGCGGCGCTGGACCCCCAGCTGCGCATCGCCCTGGAAGAGGCCATCCGGCGCGCCCGGATCGTCCACGCCGACCAGCGCCGGGTCGACGTCACCACGCACGTCGTCCCGGGCGGCACGGTCACCGAGCGGTGGATCCCCGTCGACCGGGTCGGGCTCTACGTCCCCGGCGGACTGGCGGTCTATCCCTCCAGCGTCATCATGAACGTCGTGCCGGCTCAGCTGGCCGAGGTCGGATCTCTCGCGGTCGCCTCGCCGCCGCAGCGGGAAAACGTCGGAGTATTCGCCGGCTACCCGCACCCGACGATTCTCGCCGCCTGCGCGCTGCTCGGGGTCGACGAGGTGTATGCCGTGGGCGGTGCCCAGGCGATGGCGATGTTCGCCTACGGCTTCGCCGAGACCGTGACCCGGCCCGACGGCACGACCGAGCAGGTGCGTTGCGAGCCGGTGTCGATGGTGACCGGACCGGGCAACATCTGGGTCGTCGCCGCAAAGCGGGTCCTGCAGGGCCTGATCGGGATCGACGCCGAGGCCGGTCCGACCGAGATCGCCATCCTCGCCGACGAGACCGCCGACCCGGAGCACGTCGCCGCCGACCTGATCAGCCAGGCCGAGCACGACCCCCTGGCCGCGAGCGTCCTCGTGACCGACAGCCCGGCGCTCGCCGATGCCGTCGATGCCGCCTTGGCGCGGCGGGTCCCTGCGGCCAAACACGCCGAACGCATCCACACCGCGCTCACCGGCGCACAGTCGCGCACCGTCCTCGTCGACGACCTCGCAGCCGGGGTCACGGTATGCAACGTCTATGCCGCCGAGCACCTGGAGATCCACACCAGAGATGCTGCCGAGGTGGCTGCTCAGATCCGCAACGCCGGTGCCGTGTTCGTCGGGGCCTACTCCCCGGTGAGTCTCGGCGACTATGCCGCCGGTTCCAACCACGTGCTGCCCACGGCCGGTGCTGCCAGCCACAGCAGCGGCCTGTCGGTGCAGTCCTTCCTGCGTGGGGTGCACGTCGTGACCTACGACCGGGCGGCGCTGCGTGAGATCGCCCCATACGTCGTGGCGCTGGCGCAGGCCGAGGACCTGCCGGGTCACGGACAGGCGATCACTGCCCGGTTCGGCGATGAGGTGCCCTCGTGACCGGCGCGCCGTCGGCAGCGGCGGTCGTGACGCGCCTGTTGCGCGCTGACCTGCGCGGCCAGACGGCATACGGGGCACCGCAGTTGGACGTGCCCGTGCGCCTCAACACCAACGAGAACTCGTATGCCGTCCCGCCGGACGTCGTCGCCGCGATCACCGCCGCCGTCGGCAAGTGCGCCGGGAGCCTCAACCGCTATCCGGATCGCGAATTCACCTCGTTGCGAGGCGATCTCGCGTCGTGGCTCACCGAGCAGACCGGCGTATCCATCGACGCGGCCCAGGTGTGGGCAGGCAATGGCTCCAACGAGGTGCTGCAACACCTCGTCCAGGCGTTCGCCGGACCGGGCCGGGTGGCGATGGGGTTCACTCCCGCGTATTCGATGCACCCGATCATCAGCCGCACCATGGGGTCGACGTGGATCGACGGCCTGCGGGGTGCCCCGACGGGCGAGTTCGACCTCACCACCGACTCGGTGCTCGAGCAGGTGCGTCGGCACCGGCCGGATGTCGTCTTCCTGTGTTCGCCGAACAACCCCACCGGCACCGCGCTCGATCTGGGGGTCGTGGCCGCAGTGCTGGAGGACGCCCCGGACACGCTCGTGGTCGTCGACGAGGCCTATGCGGAGTTCGCGCGACCCGGCACTCCGTCGGCTCTCACCCTGCTGGCCGAGCACCCGACGCTCGTGGTGACCCGCACGATGAGCAAGGCATTCGCGCTGGCCGGCGGGCGGCTGGGCTATCTCGCAGCCGCACCCGAGGTGGTCGACGCGTTGCGGCTGGTGCGGATGCCCTATCACCTGTCCGCGCCGACCCAGGCGATTGCCCGCGCGGCGCTGGCGCACCGGGGCAGTCTGTTGGCCGAGGTCGAGGCCATCAAGGGGCAGCGCGACCGGATGGTGGAGGAGTTGGCCGCCATCGGCTTTCCGCCGGTGCCCAGCGATGCCAACTTCGTACTCTTCGGGGGTTTGGCAGACGCGGGGGTGACCTGGCAGGCGTTGCTGGACCACGGGGTGCTCGTGCGCGACGTGGGCATCGCGCATCACCTGCGGGTCACCGCGGGCACGCCGGAGGAGACCACCGCCTTCCTCGCGGCAATGGCCACGTTGGACGATTCTCATCGCCTCGTCGCAGACGTGAAATCGACTCGCTCACAAGGAGTTTCGGCATGACCGATGTCACGCACCGCCGTGCGGCGATCACTCGCTCCACGGGTGAGTCCACTGTTGCTCTGGAACTCGACCTCGACGGCTCCGGGCGGTCGCAGGTTGCCACCGGGGTGCGCTTCTACGATCACATGCTGGGCTCGCTCGCCCGGCATGCCCTCATCGACCTCACCGTCCAGGCCACCGGAGACGTGGACGTCGACGCACACCACACGGTCGAAGACGTCGCGATCGTCCTGGGCGACGCGCTGCGCGAAGCACTCGGTGACAAGCGGGGGATCGCCCGCTTCGGTGACGCGACCGTGCCCCTCGACGAGGCGCTGGTGCAGGCTGTCGTCGACGTCGCTGGCCGTCCCTATTGCGTGCACACAGGCGAGCCGGAGGGTCAGGAGTACGTCCTCATCGGGGGCTCCTATGTCGGATCGTTGACCCGCCATGTCTTCGAAACGCTCGCCCACCACGCCGGCATCGCGCTGCACGTGCGGGTGCTTGCCGGTCGCGATCCCCACCACCTCGTCGAGGCCCAGTTCAAGGCGGTGGCGCGCGCGCTGCGAGCCGCGGTGGCGCGCGATCCCCGGGTGACCGGCATACCGAGTGAAAAGGGGACGCTGTCCCAGTGACCGACCGCGGCGTGCTGCTCCTGCGCGCCGACGCGGACCGCGCTGTCGCGTGGGCGCGCCGGGGGTTGGTCGCCGTCCACGTCGTCCCTCAAGAGGGTGGCTGGGTGGTCGTCTGCCCGCTGGGGGAGCGGTCCGAAGCCCCGCCCCCCTACGACGGCGCCCTCACCGCGCTGCTCGCGCGGCCGGTCCCCCGGCGGCTCTGTCCCGCTCTGGGCGTCGCGGTGGTGGGGGAGCGGCTCATCCTCAACGTCGTGGTGCCGGCCATCCGGCCACGCAGGCTCTGGTTGGCCTGGGAACCTGGCGTCGGGCTGGTCCGCCCTGGCACCCTGCCGATCACGACAGTGGCGACCCTGGCGGCCGCGGTCGGCCGGCCCAACAAGGCCCCGACCACTGACCTGGCCGCTCGGGTGCTGCGCGACGGCCGGGGGACCGCCGATCAGGTGCTCACCGACCTGCTCCGTGCGCTGGACGTGCCTGGGGCGCAGTTCGTCAGCGGTGACAGCCACGCCGGCACCCAACCCCATGCCGTTGCGGTCATTCCCGAACGGCAGGATGTCTCCCGGTTCGAACGCCGGACCCGGGAAGACCACCGATGGCACGAGGAGTCCCAACGATGAACCAGCCCGACGTGGTCGTCTTCGACTACGGCAGCGGCAACGTCCGGTCGGCGGTGCGCGCCCTGGAGCGCGTCGGTGCGGCCGTGACGCTCACGGCCGATGCGGCCGCAGCGCTGGACTGCGACGGGTTGTTCGTGCCGGGAGTCGGCAATTTCCACGCCTGCATGGCCGGGCTCCGGGCGGCCGACGGCCCGCGGGTCATCGACGTGCGCTTGGCCGGCGGACAACCCGTCCTGGGGATCTGCGTCGGGATGCAGGTGCTCTTCGAGGGCTCCACCGAGCCCGCCGAGTCCGTCGAGTCCGGCCTCGGCGAATGGCCCGGACTGGTCAGTCGGCTGGAGGCGCCCGTCGTGCCCCACATGGGTTGGTCGACCGTCGAGGTCGGTTCGGGTTCGCGGCTGTTCGCCGGGGTGGAAGGCGAGCGCTTCTACTACGTGCACTCGTATGCCGCGCAGCAGTGGCTGCTCGAGCCGAACGGCCCCTTCGAGCGGGTCACTCCGGTGGTCACCTGGGCCGAGCACGGATCCCGCTTCGTCGCCGCGGTCGAGAACGGTCCGTTGACCGCGACCCAGTTCCACCCCGAGAAGTCCGGCGACGCCGGTGCCGTCCTGCTGGAGAACTGGGTGAGGTCCCTGTGAGTGCCACCTCTCGCCGCCCGTCGCGCGGCACCTCCACGACCCGTCGCACAGCCAATTCTACCCGCCGCCGGTCGAGCTCCGCGCGCGGTCCACGTGGCTACCCCACCCGGCGCCGCAGCCGGCCGGGGGTGCCCTCGACGATCGGCGCGGCGCTCGGCACGGTCATCGTCGGTGCGCTCCTGGACATGTCCTGGCCGATCCGCCTCGGGCTGCTGGCTCTCGTCCTGGTCATCGGGGTCGGCTATGTGCTGTGGAAGCACCGCGGCGAGATCGCGGCAGCCGGTCAGCAGGCCGCCGACGAGCCGGCCGAGGCCCCACCGACAGCGAGCGCCGCCCCACCGCCTGACCCCACCACACCGACCGATGGAGTTCGTCCGTGACCCGTCTCCAACTACTTCCCGCCGTCGACATCTCCGAGGGAGGTGCGGTCCAACTCCAGCAGGGAGTGGCCGGCTCCGGCTGGCAGTTCGGCGACCCATGGCTGGCCGCCAAGCGCTGGCAAGATGAGGGGGCCGAGTGGATCCACCTGGTCGATCTCGACGCAGCGTTCGGTCGCGGCCACAACCGCGAGATCATCGCCGACATCGTCGGCCGGCTCGACCTGCAGGTGGAGCTCTCCGGAGGCATTCGCAACGCGCAGACCCTGGAGATCGGGCTGGCCACCGGCTGCCGCCGGGTCAACATCGGCACGGCTGCCCTGGAGGACCCGGAGTGGACCGCCCGCGCCATCGCCGACCACGGCGACCGCGTCGCCATCGGCCTGGACGTGCGCGGCACCCGGCTCGCCGCTCGCGGGTGGACCTCCGAAGGTGGCGAGCTCTGGGAAACCCTGGAGCGACTCGACCGCGAGGGCTGCGCTCGCTACGTCGTCACGGACGTCGCCAAGGACGGCATGCTCGCCGGTCCCAACTTCGCCCTGCTGCGCCAGGTCTGCGAGCGCACCGACCGCCCGGTCATCGCCTCCGGGGGCGTCTCCACCCTCGATGACATCCGGGACCTGACCACGATGGTCGACCTGGGTGTCGAAGGGGCGATCATCGGATCGGCGCTCTACAAGGACGCGTTCACGCTCCCCGAGGCGCTCGACATCGCCGGCCGACCGTGACTGCCCACGTCACTCGCACCTGGTCCGGAGGGCCGTGGGAGCAGCGCTACGGCTACTGCCGCGCGCTCCGGTCCGCAGGCCTGGTGTTCGTGTCCGGGTGCACGGCAGCCGGGGACCCCACCGTGCTCGACACCGGCGATGCGGCGGCCCAGTTCGAGGTCGCTGCGGGCACCGCGTTGGCGGCACTGGCTGACCTCGGGGCGGGCGTGGCGGATGTGGTGCGCACCCGGATCTACCTCGTCGACCGCGCCGATGCGGATGCGGTCGGAGCGGCTCACCAGCGCGTCTTCGGCGCCCATCCGCCGGCCGCGACCATGGTCGTCGTCGCCGGCCTCATCGACGCCCGGATGCGGGTCGAAATGGACCTCGAGGCAGTGTCGTGAGTACCGCGCCACACCAGGGACACAACCACGGGCATGACCACGGACACGACCACGGGGCCTCCGGTCGCAGTCTGCCGTGGGAGGGCGACAGCCACGGATTCTCCTGGCATGGAAGGGAGTTGAGCGCCAGCGGCTTCGAGACCGACACCGGACAGGGCGACGAGAGGCTGCGTGCTGCAGCACAGGCCGTCGCCGACGACCCGAGCCCGGAGCACGAGCAGCAGCTCATGGATCGGGTGGCGGCAGCACGCTGGCTCGTGCCGATCGTCGCCGTGCCCGTCGACACCCAGATCCACGACGGCATGCGGGTCGAGGGCCACGCCGAGATGGCCGCGGTGACTCTCACCGGCCGAGACGGCGAGAGCGCGCTACCGGTCTTCAGCGGGATCGACTCGCTCGCTGCATGGGATCCGCAGGCTCGGCCGGTGCCGATGACCTCCGACCGCGCCGCCCAGGCTGCGGTGTCGGAAGGGTGCGCGACCATGCTGCTCGATCTCGGGTCTGCGTATGCCGTGGCGTTGCGTCCCAGCATGGTGTGGGCGTTGGCCTTCGCACGGCCGTGGCTGCCCAGCCACGTCGACGACTTCGTCGCCAGCAGTGTGGTGCGGGCCGTCGGCGACGAGGAGATCGTGCGCTTCCACCGGCTCGGGCCGGCGCGTCCGATCGGTTCCGGAGGCCTGCAGATCACCCTGGGGCTGGCCGCCGGTCTCACCCATGACGACGTCGCGGCCTTGGCTACCCGGGTCGGGGAGCGGCTGGCCGCCGATGGTGAGTTCCGCGCCCGCGTCGACGCTGTGAGCTTCGCCATCGAGGCCGCCGACCACTGACCACACCGGACGAGTACCGTGGAGATATGCCGCCGATGAGGCGCAGGCACGGCTTCGCTGGAGGTCAAACCTCGCCCCGCGAGGGCCGATCTGAAGCCGTATTCCTGACCCTCGGCGGCATCGTCGTGCCCATGTCGGGGTGGCTGGAAGGAGAACGGTCATGAAACTCACCGACCAGGTCGTCGTCGTCACCGGGGGCGGCAACGGGATCGGGCGTGAGGTCGTGCTGACTCTGCTCGCTCGTGGAGCCCGGGTCGCCGCCCTGGACCTGCGACCGGAGGGCCTCGCCGAGACGGCGTCGCTGGCGAATGCCGGCGACCGGCTGAGCACCCATGCCGTCGATGTCACGGACCGAGAGGCCGTCTGCGCCCTGGCCGATGCCGTTTCGACGATTCACGGCCGGGTCGACGCACTCATCAACGTGGCCGGGATCATCCAGCCCTTCGTGCGGTTCGCCGAGCTGAGCCGGGAGCAGATCGAAAACGTCATGAACGTCAACTTCTGGGGCGTGGTCTGGACCTGCCAGGCATTCCTGCCGCTGATCCGTCAGCGACCCCAGGGAGCGATCGTCAACGTGTCGAGCATGGGCGGCTTCGTCCCGGTGCCCGGCCAGACGGCATACGGGGCCAGCAAGGCGGCAGTCAAGCTGCTGACCGAGGGCCTGTATGCCGAGCTGCGCGGCACTGGGGTGGCCGTGACCGTCGTCTATCCGGGTGGCGTCTCCACCCACATCACCGAGAACTCCGGGGTCGAGATGCCCGGCGGCGCGGCCCGATCGGCGCCGGCCCAGGGCTCGGCCCCAGGCAAGGGGTCAGCCGCCATGACGACCCCGCAGGCGGCCGCCGAGCAGATCGTCGCGGGTCTGGAGAAGGGCAGCTACCGGGTCGTCATCGGCAAGGACGCCCGGATGCTCGACCTGCTGACTCGACTCATGCCACAGCGGGCCACCAACCTGGTCGCCAAGAAGATGAGCGACCTGCTCGGCTGAGTCGGCACATCGGTAGGCCGCTGCGGTCGGACCCACCCGGCTGGACGGCATACCGTGGGACGCGCAGGCACCCGAGGTCCGACCGAGGCGTCGGCACTCGGCCGGAACGCGGCATACCGGTCGCGCGTTGCCTTCCCCGGGCGGTCACCGGCCGCCCGGGTGGGCAGAAGGGACAGGCACGTGTCGACAGCGACCTCGCCGATCGGCGTCATCGTCGACTCCGCACTGGACGGCCAACGGCGCACGGCACTGCGCCGGATGCGGTTGGTGGCCCTGGCGCTGCTGGTGACTGCCGCGGTGGTCTATCTCGCGACGCTCGGTCGCACCGGTGTGTGGGGATTCGTCAATGCCGGCGCAGAAGCCTCGATGGTGGGCGCGATCGCCGACTGGTTCGCGGTCACCGCGCTCTTCCGGCATCCGCTCGGGCTGCCCATCCCACACACCGCCATCATCCCCCGCAAGAAGGACATGCTCGCGCGCAGTCTGCAGGACTTCATGGGCGCCAACTTCCTGCGCGAGGAAATCATCCGCGACCGAGTCATGGCGGCTCGGATCCCGAAGCGAGCGGCCGACTGGGTGCTCGTGCCGGCCAACACCGAGCGGGCCACAGCCGAGGTGGTGACGCTCTCGATCCGCGCCCTCGAACGGCTGCGCGATGCCACTGTCGCCGCCCTGCTCGACGATGCCGTGCTGCCCCGACTGCGCGAGGAACCCATCGCTCCCATTGCCGGCACCTTCCTCGCCGAAGTGGTCCGCGACCAGGCCCACCACGGTCTGGTCGATCTCGCGGTGACGGAGGCCCACCGGTGGCTGCTGGCCAACGAGGAGGCCTTCAGCGCGGTGCTCGAGGAGCGCGCCCCGTGGTGGGCCCCGCAGCGGGTCAATGAGGTCGTCATCAAGCGGCTACACACCGAGGCGATCGCCTGGGTGGAGGACATTCGCGACAGCCCGCGCCACCATGCCCGGATCGCCCTCGACGATCTGCTGGCCCAGCTCGCGCAGGACCTGGTCGAGGACCCGGACACGATGGAGCGGGCCGAACGCCTCAAGCTGCGGCTGCTCGATCACCCGCAACTGCTGGCGACCGCGACCTCGCTCTGGGCCGCTTTCCGTACCGCCTTCGTCCGCTCACTGTCCGACCCCGAGTCGCCGCTGCGGGGCCGGATCTCCGCGCAACTGCGCGCCTTCGCCGAGGCCGTCACGACCGACGATCTGCTCCGTCGGCGGCTGGACACCCAGCTGGCGGATCTGGCCTCCTTCGCGGTGGCCCGATACGGCGACGAGCTCACCACGGTCATCAGCCACACCATCGAACGCTGGGACGGCCGCGAGACCGCCGACAAGGTCGAGCTCCACGTCGGGCGCGACCTGCAGTTCATCCGGATCAACGGCACCATCGTCGGCGGCCTGGTCGGGGTGACGATCCACGCGGTGAGTCTGCTCATCGGCCACTGATATCCGGTTCGCCCTCGCCGCCCTCGGTCTGCGATCCTGAGGGGATGCGTATGCAGCCCTACCGCGACATCCTCGCCCTGGGGGAGGTCCGGAGGGTCTTCGCCTTGGCCTTCGCGATCCGTCTGCCGATGTTCGCCATCGGCATCGTCCTCACCTTGCATGTCGTGAGCACCCTGGGGCGCAGCTACGGCGAGGCCGGCCTGGTCAGCGCGGCCTTCACCATCGCCCTGGCCCTGTCGGCGCCCTGGCGCGGCCGCCTGCTCGACCGTTACGGGCTGCGGCGCACCTTAGCACCGTCGATCGTCGTCACCGGTCTGCTGTGGACGGCCATGCCGTTCCTCCCGTATGCCGTGCTGCTGCCCGGCAGCATCGTCGCCGGGGCCTTCGCCGTGCCGTCGTTCTCGATCCTGCGTCAGGCGCTCATCGTGGTCGTTCCCGAGGAGCGCCGCCGGAGTGCCCTGTCGCTGGACTCGGTCTTCACCGAGCTGTCGTTCATGATCGGCCCGGCCGTCGCGGTCTGGGCGGCGGCCACCTATGACACCCGCTGGGTGCTGCTCATCCTCGCGATCGCCAACACGGTCGCCGCGGTGGTCCTCTTCCTGGCCGACCCGGCGATGACGGTGGCCGCGGCGGACGCCGCCAGATCGACCGCCGCACCTCCCCTGGCGGATCGCGATCCCCGGTCGTCCGCTGCCCACCCGGCTTGCGACGGAGAGCCGGCGGACGGCATACCGGCTGGTGCGCAGGACCAGGTCACCGTCGGGGGCGCCGGCGGCGGCGTTCGTGCCTGGATCACCCCCGGCGCGCTCGCGGTCTATGCCGCGGCAGCCGCATCGACGATCGTCCTGGCCGGCACCGACGTGGCGATCGTCGCAGCGCTGCGCCAGATGGGGCAGGCGACCGCGATCGGCTGGGTGCTCTCGCTCTGGGGGCTGGGCTCGCTCATCGGAGGTCTGGCCTACGGTGCGATGCATCGCTCCATCTCGGTGTTCTGGCTGCTCGGTGGGCTGGCGATCACCACGCTGCCGGTGGGTCTGGCAACCGGCATGCCGATGTTCGTCGTCCTGGTCACCCTGTGCGGAGTGCTCTGTGCCCCGACGATCACAGCCACCGTCGACCACCTGTCCCGGATCGTCCCGGAGCGCTTCCGCGGTGAGGCGATGGGTTGGCACGGTTCGGCGATGACCGGGGGCCAAGCGCTCGGGGCGCCACTGGCCGGTTATGCCATCGACCACCTGGGCTGGGGCTGGGGGTTCATCGGGGTCTCGATCATCGGGCTCGTCGTAGCCATCGCGGGCTCCGGAGCGATCCGGGCGCGGCGGCAGTGGGTGGCCCGCACCGCCGTCCTGCGCTGAGCCGACGGGCTGCGCTGAGCCGACAGGCTGCGCTGAGCCGACAGGCTGCGCTGAGCCGACAGGCTGCGCGTGGCGGGTCGCCGGCGTCGAGCCCACGTCCCCCCGCAACCGCGCGGCGGTCCCAGCGTTGATGGCGGTGCTCGACCTCTGCGCAGCGGCCTGGGCCGACCTCGTCGTCCGGGCACGAGCACACCTCTCAACGCACCTTCCCGCTGGCCCAGGCAGCGGACCGTCCCACTCTGATCCCCGGCACGTGGCAGTGCGTTGCCTCGGGTCGAGCACTTCGCGGCAGGGCAGCGGCACGATCTTCGTCACGGTGGGCACCGGCGGGGCCGACCTGTATGCCGTCAAGGCCGACGACCCGGAGGGACCGTACTTCGCCGCGATCAGCGGTCGGAATCTGCGCCCGACGTGGGGGTTTCTCGCGCTCGATATCGAGACGGATCGGCTATCCGCCCGATTTGTTCCGACTGCGGGCGATGGTTTCACCGATGCGTTTACCGTGACCCGAGGGACATAACGGGCACGGCATACCGGGGCGTTCTTCGCGAAGCCGTCCGGGCGCTACTGTGCGGCCTATGAACCGACGGGTAGGGGCAGCCCTGGTCCTTTCTCTCGTGGCGGCCGTCACCGGCGCGACCACGTGGGGGGCGCAGGTCAATGCGGCGACGAC
>Ga0116175_1000228_pt1 | contig 42452 bp, 38 predicted proteins | sample AD_UKC125_MetaG_FD_89802 | JGI IMG/M metagenome (GOLD analysis project Ga0116175, IMG submission 89802) | Active sludge microbial communities of municipal wastewater-treating anaerobic digesters from USA - AD_UKC125_MetaG | ecosystem: Engineered > Bioreactor > Anaerobic > Digestate | place: USA... | reverse complement strand
CAATATTGTTCTTTGAACGGAGATAAATCTTGATTAATTTTTTCTACGATATAATCTCCATTGACTTGTTTATGAGTAAATACAGATGCTCTCCAATCATTAGTAATAACAGCTCCTTCACGTGCATTTAAGAATCGCATCATTGGGAAAATTTTTCTTTGAGATGTTAGGTACTTTATAAAATCATTGGATAAACTTTCATTTGTACCATTTGTTTTTCTCCATCCTAATCCTTTAGGATTTCGCAAGTCAAAGTCTCCTTGGCTAATGTTTTCTGTTGACGGAATTTGATAAACGTCGTCAGGATGAACAAAATGTGTCCAAATTCCAGTAAATAGATACATAGATTGTATTGCATACTCATAATTATCATCAAAGTAAAAACCACTAGAAATCCTTGGATAATCAAATAGTTTTGAGTTGTAAACATCATAGTCAAACTCACGATTTCCACCATTGGCGGTTTCTCCTAGGTATAAACTACACATAAACCTTAATGAAGGCATACCTTTGGTAAGTTGCTTCACTCCAGTTCTATCAATGAAATTTGATGGTGGAACATAAGTAACAGGCAATGTCCCATAATTATTGACCAACCACTTTTTCTCAGCCGTTTTCAAAGCCGTAACCATGAAGTCTTTGTTCTTCCAGTCATGTTCTAGTAATGAAACGTGGTTATAACCGTGAAATGCTAACTCATGATTGTGCTTTTTTACATCATTCATGAACCAATCTGTGATGTAAATATTTTTATTTCCGTCTTTGATTTTTTTATTTTCCCATTGCTTGAACAAAAATGGTGGTTCAATATTTTCTGAATAATCAAAAGTGGTCATAGCAGAATAACTTATGTCAAAATTTTGAGCAATTTTGACCATATCTGGCCACCAAGCTTTTTTCACGAAATCTTGAACATTCATGTTCATTTCTGAGGCAATAGGTTCGCTCTTTATGTCATATAATGGAGCTGGAAAATCGTCTAAGAATATAGTGCTAGAATTCACCACAGGATATGGAATGCCTTCTAGACCATGAAGAAGTCCTGAAAAGATTAAACCTCTGTCCATTTTTTCCATAAACCCAGTATAGTTCACAAATATTACACTTCCCTTGCCTACATTATTTTCAGTAATTGATGGGTAATTTTTATTATTAACCGAGTTGGCTAAGATTTTAATATTATCATTGAAACATTTTCTTTCAAAACCATAAAGAATTAGCAATTCACGACAATATTTGCCATTCATTCCTGGTAAAAAATCTGTGGTGAAATTGAAGCCTTTTGAAATAACGTCTGTTTCATAATTTGGATTTGGCTTCAAACCTATTAAATATCCAAAACGTAAATCTTCACTGTTTGATGGCAAGAATAGATTTCCACCTTTGGCAACAAATTCAACTATTTTTTCAACGTTATTTGAACTTATTTTTTTTGTATCATAAATACACAATGTTCTAACCGATTCTGGAATTTGAGGATTGGCGTTCCAATCATTAATATCTGTTACTTGTAAAGGAAGTTTTGAATAATCTGAAAGTTTTTTCAAATGTCCACCAAGCTTCAAACTTTCTCTAGTAGTATTATCTACCAAATATTCAATAACTGGTGGTAAAGCCAATTTTGTTTTGTCATATTCTCTTAGAGATATAGTATCTGAATTATTAAGTGCATTGATATCCTCAATGGATGATAATTTTTCTATTTGTCCACAACTAGTAACTAAAGCTAGAATAACTATTGCTGTAATTACAAATTTTATATGGTTGAGTAGTCTTTTCTTCATGATTAAAAAATTAAATCTGTTAATCTACTTTCGCCTGGTATATTTATTATTTCATATATTTTGAACACTTTGTCTTCATGAAAAATCCTTACTTTTCTTCCTCTGTGTCTAAGCCTTTTCATTAAATCAATAACATCATCAGTGTACCTTTTATTTGAAGTTAAATCATTAGAATATTGATTTTGTCTAGTATAAACAAAAACTAAAACGCTATTTGGTAGTACATATTCAGGGTTGTTTTTCAAGAACTTTTTATCTTTTTTATGTTTAAAGAAAACTTCATCTCGTTTTAAATAATCATTCAAAAAATCTTCATAATTAACAAAGAAATGTTTGTTCTTGCTCAAAGCTTGAGCCGAATAATCATTTACAACGGCATAGGAATAAGGGAAATATTCGTTGGTAATTAAATCATATGCGTTCAAAACTTCTCTTGGCGTATCATCTGGTTTTTTCATGTTTTTAAAACTATCCTTTTGATAATAATAAGCGGCATAAGTCATTCCTGCCGCCAATAAAACACAAAACACTGGCATCACCACCTTAATTTTATTGGTTATTAACTCAAAAGGTTTAAAAAATAAACCAACGACAACTCCAACGACAATAGAAAGGAAAATGGCTAATGTTTGTCTGATTAAGTCTTGATCAATCCAAGGGTTTTCTATAGTTGAAACAAAAATTATAAAGTTTAAAAACAACAAGAAAGATATTGCGCCATTTATATTTTCTTTCTTGATGAAGATAAAAATTATAGACAATGCTAGTCCAATGTATGAAAGAATTTGATAGTAATATATTAAGCTCTCATAAGGCATATATAAATATGGAAGATAGGTATATGTGCTTATGGATACCAAACTTGAGTGTAGAAATAGCATGAAATCATACCCATAATTGATACAAGCAGTATTATAAATTAAATACAATATTGTTATCGAAATAATATAAGCAAAGAATAATACTAGGTTATGAATTTTGTATTTGATTTTGGACACAATAAGACCAAATATCAAAAATGGAAATACAATAACTATTTGAACAAATAAATCGATCAATCCTATCGAAATAAATGACAAAAGAAAAAAGAAAAAATATCTTTTTCTTGTGAAATTGAGCAACTTAGGATCCATATAATAAACCATTAATGGAATTGCTATAGCTAGTGCTAAAAATGTTGAGCGGTGTTGTTGTAAATAAGCAATATTTACTGGAAGAATAACAAAACAAAGTGCAAAGCAAAGTGAGCCAATTACAGGTGCTACATATCTTGATTTTGAAACTTTACTTATTGTCCAATAAATGATTAAAACGATAAGAATAGCTTCTACCAAGCCCATAGACTGCAAAGCATTTTCTGAAGTTATACCTGTTATCTTTCCATAAAAATTAATAATTGCCAACTCGCCTATTGGTGCAATTGAATTTTCGAACCAATGCTGAGAGTCAAAGTCAATCACTGTAGTAATATCACTATTCCATATATTTGATAATGAGTATGAGTCATGGCTCAAGAAGAATAGTCTTCCAGAAATGGTGATTGATATGAGCAATAGTATAATAACTATTTCCCAGAATAGATTTATTTTTTTCTCTCTCGAAAATTTTGGTAAAAAATACTTGATCCCAAGTTTATTTTCTTCTAAGTCTTTTAAAATAGTATAAGATTTCTTTTTTGTTGATAAAACCAACTTTGATGGAGATAATAATCTTTTCAGACCAAAAATTTCCAAACATGCAATCAACAATAAAAAGAATAACGTATTGAAAAAATCATAAATCCTCAATTGTACTTCAATAAAAACAATAATTACAATATAGCTTCCATATTTTACTAAATGCTGAACTATAAAATCTAATAGGCTTTGATCTTTATCCTTTGAACCTACAAAACGTTGATTCAAATAGAACAATAGCATTACTATTAGACATAGTCTAACGATACCAAGTATTATGGAAGTAGATACAATCATTATTTGTTGTAGTTTGGTAAAGTTTGCAAATCAATCTTTCCAATGAAAAAAGAAAAGCCAGTTGATAAAATTCTTTTAACTATAGCGTCATACAGTTTTTTTGTGTCTGCGTATTCAATCAATATGATTGGTAAATTATATTTATTGTTAATGTTTTTTAGTTTTGCTATATACTTTTTATAATCTTCTTCATCTCTAAGTTTATACTTCTTGTCATCAAATGTGAAATTTGTAGCAACTGATTCAATTGCTACTGCATCAACAAACTTGTTAGTATCTTCAACAATATCTAAACCAGCATTTTGAAGAAAAAATAATTTTGGATATTCTTTTCTAAGTTTTGTTAAGAATTTAATTAGATACTCTTTATGTTCTTTTTGCTTCCCATAGGTACTGAAGTTATCTATATTGTCTAAAAACAATCCATCATATCCATCACTCAGTAAGTCTTTGATTATCAACATTAATGCAACAACCGTTTTACTAGAACTCAAATCAAGGTAATGACTGTTCCAATTTTCGTTTTTCCCTAATGTATTATTTTTTAAAGCTTTAAAATGTTCTGAATGTGCGCTAATTTCTCCAAGACTTATGTAGGCAAGTACATGAACATTGTTTTTTTGGATGGTAGTTATGTCAGCTTTTGTATAATTTTTTGCTTCTAATACTACATATTTATACCCAACAATACTTTGTGGCTTTAATTTTCCATAACAAAACAATACTTCTTCCTTAGCCTGAGCTTTTGCTGAAAAGTTATTCATAATTATAGATGATAACAACAAAAAGATGATTTTAATTTGCCGCATAATAGTAGTAATCTAAGTTTTTAAAGAATTTAATACACTGCTTCAATGTCAATATACAAAATATTACTGCTCCAATTATCATTCCTATGACACTGTATTCATAGGAAACAAATCTACTCAAGAAAAAACCAAACAATAGATTTACTATGCAAGCAAAAATTAAAGCTTTTAAAGGAATTGATGGCTGACTTAGTGTAAATAAGTATAGTGTATTTAACATTCCCCAAGCCAAGAAAAAATAACCAATTCCTCCTGCAAAACCAACAAAAATAGTAACATCGTCTAATGCTTCATTAAATTGACCTTTGTAACCCCATGATGCAGTAACAATGTAATACATCAGAATGAATATAAAAATACAAGTAATTATCAACATTGATATACTCTGCCAATACATTTTCATCAATCGTTTACCATATTCTTCTTTGTTTTTATAGGAAGTTTGCTTCTGACCAAGTTCAATAAACTTAGAAAAAGCAGCAATGCTGTACTCCATAACTCCAGCCAAAAGTAAAAAAACTAAAATTGCTAAGTCCATTCCCAACTCATAGTTTTTTTCGAAATAAACCAAAAAAGGTATATGCTGATCAAAATTTGATGAAGACCAAGCAATAATTCTATCTATAAAAATGAATACATAAAGCAGAATCCCATAGAAAAAATACTTATAGGTATGATAAAGCATTACTGGTGTTTTCAAAAGAATTTTAGAATCTTGATTTTTCTTTTTTATATTTTTCTTGAAATAGTAATTTATATAAAATCTTGAAATAATAATGGCGACTAAAATACCAATCCAATGCGTAACATAGATATGAAGAATTGTGTAGTTTTTTAAAATAATTGCAACAGCAGTTGCTACAAAAATAGCAACCGAAACAACCCATCTTTGCTTGATTACATGAACTGGTGCAATGATGAGCAACAATAAACCAATCAAGAATGCATAGACAAATACAACAAACAGAAACTGAATGGGATATAAATAAAGGAATGAATTAATAACGAAGATAGATGTTAAAACAAAGAAAATTGACTTAACTCCTAGTTTAATAAAATAATCAACAGTAGCTTTTGTTTGTTTTAAATCCTGATGATTCCAAAAAAAAGATGCTTGTCTACCAATAACTTGAACGAATCCACCCGAAGTAACTAATCCTACAATAACACCTAGAACAACCGCAGTCGATTGTGTATGATTAAAACCTACATAAGTCCAAAGTGAATAACCAAAAACAACAATAGCAAGAATTTGTAATAGAACTGGGAAAAGGTGAAAGATTCCTTTAGGATAATACTCAAAGAAGATTTTTGCCTTCACCATCAAATAATCAGAAACTTGAACTGTTGAAAAATCTTTTTCAGCGCTTTCTATTTCTTTTTTATTTTTTATGCCGATATTTTCTGGTGATATAGTTAAATCACGATAGATTAAGTCTGCCAAAACTCTAATAGATGACAAACCATAATCGTCTGGTACATCAATATCTCTAACGCCAAGCGATTCAATAGTTGCCACCACAACTCTGACGCTGACTGGCTTTCCTATTTTTTCCTTTATGGCAATAGTTAGCCTATTGATATTTTCATCATGATTTTTCATAGTAGGTTATTTTTGGGGAAAATATACTAAAAAATCGGGAAAGTATTATGAAGCTTCCATTGCTTCTCTACCCATTTGAATAAAGATAGGTTCACGAAGTTCTCTTCTATCCTTAGTCAAGATTCTATCATAGGCTTCTTCATATTTGTCAATGAATTTATCAATGGTGAAGTTTTTTAAAACTTTTCTTCTAGCATTGATGCCCATTTTTTCTCTTAAATCCTGGTTTTGAAGAAGTTCTACAACTTTATTTCCTATTTCAACATGGTCTTTTGGTTTGCAAATAAAACCACAGTTTTCATCTAATGCTTCTGTAACACCACCAACATCGGTAGCAACTACTGGTATTCCACAACTCATTGATTCAAGAACTGTATAAGGGAAACCTTCTGAGATTGATGTCAAAATTGACACATCACCTTCACAAAATAATTCATGTGGTTTGCTATGGTAACCTGCAAACTTAAAGTTGTTTTCAAGTCCAAGTTCACTTATCAATTCCATACATTCTTTTGTATATTCTGGAACAGCATTATTATCGCCATAAACCATATATTGCACATTTGGAATTGATTGTCTAACAACATCACAAGATTTTATCATAGTGATAATGTCTTTCAAATCAAAAACTCTTGCTGCAGCAACAACTGTTGGCACATCTTTTAAATGTTCTGGTTTTTCTTTTGGTGAAAACAATTTATGATCAATTCCGTTATAGATAATACCAATTTTTTCACTATCAGCACCATACATTTCTTCCCATTTGATATTAAATTTGTTTACAGATAATATAGAGTCTGCTTTGAAATAAACTAACTCTGTAATGCTTTCTGAAAACTTAATCAATAATTTTTTCAAGAAGAATGAATATTCAGAAGAGTTGATTGCTAACAATCTTTCTCTGATGAAAACTCCGTGCTCTGTGGCGATTATTGGCGTGTCATATTTATATTTCAATATTAACGCAGGAATAACTGGAAAACCTGAAATTGTTAAATGACATGCATCAACTTTTGGAACATCGATAGATATTGGAATTAAGAAACGATAAATCCAACGCATACCCAATGTCAAATCATATAGCGATGCTTCTTCGTTATCTTTAGAAATAATGTCTTTAACTAGCGAACAAAATGTATTCCATACCTCAATGTTCAACATGGTTTTTTTGTAATCATGTTTTTGGAAATATTTCCACATTTTAAACATGATATCATCAAAATCCTCAACTTTTCTGGTGTCAGAATATATGCTAGCGATTAATCTTCTAAAAATTGGAATAAATTTTTCTTTAATCTGCGCTTCGTCATTTTTTTCTTTTACAAAAACTATGTCATGATATTTTTTTCCATAATTAATCATCTCTTGTGGTTCAAGTGGTGACCAAAGTGGAACTTGAATAACATCTTTAACATTATCACTTAACTCAAATTTAGGTTTTTGTTCAAAAGACGCATTGATTGAGTAAAGAGAAAAATTGGCATTTTTTACATCATTACATAACATGTGAGCCCAAGTAGAAACTCCACCCGAATTGAATGGATATGTACCCTCAAGTATTAACATTATGTCGTGCTTTTTTTTCATAAATGCTTTTAGTTCTTGTAAATTTTATTTTAACAAAAAATTTATTACTAGTCGTTAATTGATTTGTAATCCATTTAACAAATATTAACACGACAAAATTAATTCAAAGTTTGAGTATTGCATTAATTACCCCTTTAAATCTGTTGAATTCAAAGAAAACATCGACGAAATGCATGCACGTGAAAATTCTATCGATGTAATGCACATCAAATACAAAAATACTCGAGAAGATGTAGCTTAAAAATGCTTTTTTCGGAATATAGTTCCTATGGAAAGAGTTAATTTTTGCTTGTAATCATCAACAAGCCATTCTCTGTAATTTTTACTCGTTTTACCTAAGCAATTTACATATTTTTTCACTCTATTTTCAATGTCATCGTTAAGTAATTTTGATAACATTCTTGCTTCTAGAATAGTTTCAGAATTGTCAACACACATATTTGCGTGTTGCAACATTGATTTTTCTAGAACTTCTTTCGATTTTAAATTGCTTGAAATAGTTTTCTTAAACTCAGCTTCAACATCGAATGAAATATCTTTGGTTTTTGAGAATTTTTTTCGAACAGCATCGGGCATTTTGTAACTAAAATTCTTCTCTATTTCGGCATCATCTCTAAGGCTTTCAAGATAATGTTCAGGGTATTTGAATATATGTTGCCAATCGACTGGTTCATTCCACAAACCAAATCGTAATGCATTGTTTCCCAAGTCGATAATAATGAATTCATTCTTGTCATGCAACTTTCTAGAACCTCTACCTATCATTTGAAAATACAAGGTAATAGATTTTGTTGCTCGGTTCAAAATAATGCTTTCAACTGTTGGTTCGTCAAATCCTGTTGTCAAAATCCCTACCGATGTTAAAATTGCATCTGGCGTTTTCTTAAACCAGTGTAGTATATCTTTTCTTTCTTCTGCCGAAGTAGTATTATCAAGATGTCTTATGTTGTCATAACCAGCTTCTTTGAAAGTATCAAATACGTATAGCGAAGTGTTAATTCCGTTATTAAAAATCAATGTTTTTTTTCCTAAAGATTTTTCGGTGTAGGCATGCAAAAGCTTTTCTTGCATAACCATATTCATATACAAATCATCAGAAGATTTTACGGTATAATCACCATTAATACCAACTTTTAGTGACGTTAATCCCACATCATAGCTATATGTTGTCGCTTTTGCTAAATAACCCTTATCTATCAAAGATTGAATTGTATCGCCAACAATTAATTCATTGTAGTTTTGATACATCGGTAATTTAATATTGGAACTTAATGGTGTAGCAGTAACGCCAATTATATAAGATTTTTTGAAGGAACTAAAGAGTTTTCTAAAAGAATTATAGTGTGCTTCATCTATGATAACTAAACCTACATTATCAATTAAAAACTTCTTATCATTCAACCTGTTTTTGAGTGTTTCTATCATGGCAACAAAACATGAATACTCATCTTGATCGGGAAGTTCTTTTATGTCGCTGGTGATTATTTTATTTTTTACATCAAATGTATTCAACATTCTTGATGTTTGACGACAAAGTTCAATTCTGTGAGTTAAAACAACCACTTTTTTATTGTGATGTTCTAAATATCGTCTGACGATTTCAGAAAAAATCACAGTCTTTCCACCACCAGTTGGCAACTGATATAATAAATGATAATTTGATGGTGTATTATCCATCTTATCAAAAATCACATCAATATCTCTTTTTTGATAGTGATAGAGTTCTTTTTTATCCTCCAAACTTTGTATGTAGTCGTTTTTTGACACAAAAAATCAATAATTTGCAAAAGTACTATTAAAAAAGTGTTTGATAAAGAAAACGTTAAAAATTAACGTTATAATAATTTATGTCCCAAATAAATATTAAATAGTTTTTAGAAAAAAAGCATTGTTTCTTAGTTTTGCAAATAAAAAGTTATGAGCAAATTTTTTAAAATTGTAGCAACGCTTGAAGGCATTTCTTTATTGTTACTGCTATTTGTTGCTATGCCACTAAAATATATTTTTGACCTACCTGAATATGTTAGAGTTATTGGTATGGCGCATGGGTTATTGTTTATAGGATATATAATTTTGGCAACGAAGCTAAAGACGGAAGAAAGCTGGAACAATAAAAAGTTTTTTGAGGTATGTATAGCTTCAATAATTCCTTTTGGAACTTTTTATATAGAAAAGAAATATTTAAAAAACAGTTAGTTTACATTTGTTTCTATCATTGTTTTAAACGATTATCCACAAATTCAACTTCAGTTTTACCGTGAGGTTTGGGTTTTCCGTTTTCATCCAAGCTTACCATTGTAATTGTGTCAATAGTAATGATAATCTCTCTGGTCATCATGTTTCTCACTTGACAACTCAGTACTATTGATGTGTTTCCAAAACGAACAACATCTATTCCTATTTCAATAATGTCGCCTTGTTTTGCTGAACTTCTAAAATTAATTTCAGACATGTGCTTGGTAACAATTCTTGGATTTTCAAGTTGAACAATAGAATATAATGCCAATTCTTCGTCAATCCATTCTAACAATCTTCCACCAAACAATGTGTGATTTGGATTTAAGTCTTCAGGTTTTATCCATTTTCGGGTATGAAATCTCATTTTAACTTGTGATTTGTTAGTGCAAAATTAATTATTTCATCGTGGTCAAAGGCTAATTTTGGTAATTCTTTAACCGAAAACCATTTCGCTTCTTTAGCATCGTCAGCTGCTTTTGCCACAATATTTTCATCAACCATTCCAAAAAAAGCAACAGAAACGACATGATTTCTCGGATCTCGAAAAGGCTTTCCAAAAGCTTTTAATTGCTCTAATTCACTAACCGTAATGGATGTTTCTTCAGCCAACTCACGCATAGCAGCAGTTTCTAAATCTTCGTTTTTATCAACAAAACCACCAGGCAAAGCCCAATTATCTTTGAATGGCTCGTTTCTTCTTTTAATCAACAACAACTCGTAATCATCAATTAATTTTCTAATTAAAACAACATCAACTGTAACAAATATTTCGGAAATTTTCATTTTTTGTTACAAAATTAATTGTTTTTGTTATTTGATTTATATCGAAAAAAGTTGATTTTTATCGACAAACGTTTATATTTGTAAAGTTTTAACAATTTGTAAAATTTTTCAAAGAACAAATATGAAAAAAAACCTACTTACAATTACATTAGGTCTTTTACTGAGCACATTAACTTATGCACAGAATGATAACTCAAAAAAAGATAAAGAATTAAAAGAAACTGAACCAGACCAAGAGATTGTATATGACAGTTACAACAAATGGTCTATTGAGATAGAAGCTGGACAAAGTAAAGGAACAAAACCTTATGCTGTTGGTTATTATTACAGTAATCCAAATAAACATTTTGCATTTGAGTTCAATCATTTTGCAATTGCTGGTAGATATATGATTAGCCCTACTTTTGGTGTTAGGACAAAAGTAGCTTATGATAACCTATCAAACTTATCGGGTTCAGAAAGTTTACCATTCGAAATGGAACAAATTCAAGCAAGTTTTGAAGGAGTTGTAAATACTGTAAGATTATTTAATATTGAGGAAAAAGCTGGAAGATTTGGGCTTTTAGTTCATTTAGGTTTTCAAGGTGCGCAAATGACACCAAAAATGGGTGTTAATGAAGGTAGACATGAATTTAATGTTGGTTTAGTTGGTGGATTTACACCTCAGTTTAGAGTTTTTAAAAACGTGAGTGTTTTTGCTGATTTCACCATTAACTCTAACGTTAGACAACATTTCAATTGGGACGGTTCATACTCTGAGCCAAATAACAACCTTACAGGTAGTATGTATTCAACGTCATTAGGTTTGTCAATTTCGTTTGGTTCTGAGAAAATACATGGTGACTGGGCAATTATTGAAGATAAAAAATCTAAAGAAATGCGTGAGTTAGAAGCTAGAATTGGTGATATAGAAACGCTAATGAACGATACAGACAAAGATGGTGTTCCTGACTACTTAGATCAAGAAAATAATTCTATCGCTGGTGTTGCTGTTGATACAAAAGGAAGAATGGTTGATTTAAACAACAATGGTGTTCCTGATGAATTAGAAAAATATGTTGACAAATCAGTTACTAATAACATAAGCAATAATAAAGCAGAAATAAGCAACGGAATGTTGTTACAGCTAATCAATGATGGATACATAGCCGCTTATTTTGATACTGATAAACGTGTTCCTACAACCGCTTCCACAGACAATATTGGATTTATATTAAATTATTTGAGAAGTAATCCAACTAAATCTGTTGATATTATTGGTTATGCAGATGCAATTGGAAAAAGCAACTACAATACCAAATTATCTAATGACAGAGCAGAAAATGTTAAAACTATCTTGATGAAAGCTGGTATTGATGGTTCTAGATTGAACATCGTTGGTAATGGTATCGATGATAGTGTTGACAGAAACTCAGAATATGCTAGAAGATTAGTGAGAAAAGTAGTTTTCAAAGTAAAATAATATTAACAACATATTATTAATAACTAAAAAACCTCTGCAAAATTGCAGAGGTTTTTTTTTATAACTTTAAAATAAAAATGGCTAATAGAGATTTAACAGTTCTAGAACTACGTGGAGAAGCATTTGGAACGATTAACGAAAACTCTTCCTCTGAAGAAATATTTCAAAACAAAACCATAAGGCCAATACTTGCCATGCAAAATGATTTGTTTGTAGCAGTATTTATAAATTATGCGATAAAACAAAAAAGTGTGTTTTTTTCACTTTCTCCCGAAAAAAAGATGGCATACATTGAAAATGTAATTCAAAGAGATATAAAATTCAGAAATTCTTTGAAAGGGATTGTTATTGGTTGGTTTACTGTTGATGAATATAATCAATACATAAAAAATTCATCCAGCATAAACAAGCGAATGATGAACATGTTGATTGAGCGATTAAAAAGTCAAATTCAAATAATTGAAGTTTAGTTTTTTAATTGAAAATGAGCATAAAAACTGTCTCATTATTTTCTGTTTTTGCAATAATGTCAATATGTAATAAATCACAAAGTTTTTTCACAATTGATAGTCCAAGCCCAGTTCCCTTGATATCAGGATTATTTGGGTTTACTCTATAAAATTGTTTAAAAATATTTTCCAATTCATCAGATGGTATTTTTTCTCCTTTATTTCTGATTTTAAGGCAGATAGATTGGTTATCAAATTCAGTATCAATAAAAATAGTTGTCTTATCAAAAGAGTATTTTATAGCATTAGAAATCAAGTTATTGAAAATAATACTTAACAGGTAAACATCTGATTGTACAATTGAATTGGTTTCAAAATGAGTTTTTACACTAATCTTTTTATTTTCTAATTCATTAGTACTCCTTGAAATGCATTCGAGTATTATTGCTTCTAGATTTACAGAAGTTATATTGAGCGTTTGTTTTTGATTTTCAAATCTTGCCAATAACAACAATTGATCTACTAAAGTATTCAGTCTATCAACTTCACTAATACAAAAATCAATTTTTTCTTTGTATTCTTCGGGTTTACGAGGTTTTCTCACTAACACCTCTAGTGTTCCTTTTATTACTGCTAATGGTGTTCTTAACTCATGAGATGCATCTGAAGTAAATTGTTTTTCCCTATCCACAGCGTTTTCTAATCTATCCAAAAGACTATTAATAGTTGTAGATAATAGATGCAATTCATCTTTATTTTGAGGCAAAGGAATTCTAAGTTTTAAATTATCTTTTGTAATAAAATTTGATGTTTCAATGATAGAGCGTATTGGTTTAATACTATTTCCAGCAAAAAATCGGGCTATTAAAAATAATACAAGTAGAATTAACGGGTATGCTACTAGCATTACTTTGAACAAATTACCCAATATCATCACGGATTCTTCTAACGAAGTTGCAACTATCATATATCCAATAATTTTTGTTCCTTGATATAAAGGAACTTGAATCTGTCTAACTGAGATATTATCTAGTTTTGCATCAAAAAGTTCATTACTTTTTTGGTTAGAATAAAAATTTAATTGCTTGGCTTTTAGGTTAGGTGATTTTTCTACTAAAGCTCCTAAATCATCTACAAATTGAATAAAAGCTGGACTGACATCTACCCTATTTATTTGCTTCTGTTTCCATTGCTTTTCTCTGATAAGAAGCACACAATTTTCTATAACTTCGATTTCTTTTAAGTGTTTTTTTGCTTCGTGTCTTATCTCATTATTTACTCTGTAATTTATTGTAAATTTTACCATTGAATAAATAGCAAAAAAAACAGCAAAAATTAATAATGCAGTTGTTAAGATATAATTGAATGCTATTCTGTTTTTAAAAGAAAATTGTTTCATATTTCGTCATTAGCTATATAGCCTACACCTCTAACCGTTTTTATATAATCCTCGTCAACTTTTAGATTTAATTTTTTTCTCAGAGCATTCATAAACACATCAATAACTCCAGTATCATATTCAAAATGAATATCCCAAACATCTTCAATGATTTGTGTTCTAGTACAGACTTTCCCTTTATTTATGATTAAATATTTTAATAACTCAAACTCTCTTTGGGTCAATGAAACTTCTTTTTCAGAAACTTTTACTTTATACTTTTCTACATCAATTGTTATGGTGCCTAATTTTAATAGATTTGACGACTTTTCATTGCGAAAATGTACTTTAATACGTTCCAATAGTTCATCAAAACTAAATGGCTTTTTTATGTAATCATTTGCGCCAGATTTTAGTCCTTCAACGGCTTCTTGAATAGTATCTTTTGCAGTTAAAAAAATTATAGGCGTTGAAGAATTGTTCTCTCTGAATTTTTTACACAGCTCTAATCCAGTCATTTTTGGCATCATCCAATCCAATAATAGTAAATCAAAAGATTTTTCTGTTGCTAATTTTAAACCCGCAAAACCATCATTTGCATACTCAACTTCAAAACCTTCTTCTTCTAGACCTTCTTTCAAAAATTGTACAATTCCAATTTCGTCTTCGACTATCAATATTTTTTTCACTTTTGATTACTTTTGTGTTGTAAATTTAAAATTAATAAAAAACATTCTTTTTCTTGTTTTGATTTTTAAGATAAAATTAATTTTAGGGAAAAGTTCAACCAAATTGTTTTTATAATAAAATACCAAATGCAATTGTTAAAAAAATCTTCCCCAATAACCTATTTATTATCCTTTTATCTAATTGTTAGTATTGTTTTAAGAGTTGTTTTACTTTTTCACCCAATAACACAATCCACTTTTTCCGCTATTGAAGTTCTGAAGATTTTTTCATTTGGATTGCTGTCAGACCTTTTTGTTTTTGTGATTGTTGCAGTTTTTCTAAACTTATATTTAGTTTTTCTATCAAACACGAAGTATAACAAACCTTGGGGATATATTATTTTTAGCATTTTGGTTCTGTTACTTCTCTATGTGTCTTTTGGAAATACAATTCTAAACGAATACGGCGGTTCACTTCCAGAGGTAGGCATTATATTTATTTCAATTAAAACATTGTTCTTTGGTTTAATGCTTTTTTTGCCAAATAAAAGAAATTTAATTCGCTCAATATTATATTTTATAACCATTTTTTTATATGTATTATTAATCATCCAAAACGCAGTTAGTGAATACTTTTTTTGGAATGAATTTGGGGTTAGATATAATTTTATTGCCGTTGATTATTTAGTTTATACCAATACAGTTATTGGAAACATCATGGAGTCATATCCAGTTGTTCCATTATTCATTGCAGAAGGTATTATAGCTGTTTTAATTACACTATTCATAGTTAGAAAAACGAAACCATTTTTATTAAAATTTGATAGTTTTCAAGTCAAATTAATTAAATCTATAGCCTATGTAGGTTTGTTTTTTATTTCAATGAAAGTAATTCCTTTTTTGGCAAAAAAAGAATGTTCCACTAATGTTTATACTAATGAGTTACAATCTAACGGAATTTTTAAGTTTTATACAGCTTTTATGAATAATGAGCTTGATTATGACAAATATTATAAAACAATTGACACCAAACTAGCCTTTAGCACTTTATCAAGACAATATAATTATAACTTAAATAATTCTACCTCAAGGAAAATAGCATCTGATAGTTCAGAAATTCATAAAAACATAGTTCTAATAACAATCGAAAGTTTAAGTGCAGATTTTCTGAAAGCTTATGGTGGTAAAAAAGATGCTACCCCATTTTTAGACTCTCTCGCTACCAAAAGTTTACAGTTTACAAATCTATACTCAACAGGTAACAGAACTGTAAGAGGACTTGAAGCTGTTACACTTTCTCTTCCTCCATCTGCTGCAGAAAGTGTTGTAAAAAGAAAAGACAATAAAAATAAATTTTCAACAGGTTATGTTTTAAAACAAAAAGGTTATCAAGTAAAATATCTTTATGGTGGTGATGCATATTTTGACAACATGCAAGATTTCTTCGGTGGAAATGGCTACGAAATTGTAGATAAAAAATCGTTTAAACCAAATGAAATAACTTTTTCTAATATTTGGGGAGTTTGTGATGAAGACATGTACAAAAAGGCAATAAAAGTTATGAATGAAGAAGCAAAAAATAAAAAGCCTTTTTTTAATCACATAATGTCTGTTAGCAATCACAGACCTTTTACATATCCTGATGGAAAGATTGATATCCCAAGCAATAAAAAATCAAGAATTGGTGGCGTAAAATATACAGATTATGCTTTGAAGCAGTTTTTTGAGATGGCAAAAACGCAATCATGGTATTCAAACACTGTATTTGTTATTGTTGCCGATCATTGCGCTTCAAGTTCTGGCAAAACTGAACTTCCTTTGGATAAATACAGAATACCAGGAATGATATTTTCACCAAATTTTATTAAACCACAAGAATTTAACACATTAATGTCACAAATAGATGTAATGCCAACACTTTTTGGACTACTCAAAATGAATTATTTCAGTAAATTCTATGGTCAAAATGTGTTAGATGCAGATTATAAACCAAGAGCATTTATCGCAACATATCAAGATTTGGGGTTAATTAAAGACAATGTCTTAACGATAATATCTCCCGTAAAAAAAGTAAAACAATATAATTTGAAATTGAAACCCGACAACAGCCTGAAATACAATTTCCAAATTAAATACGATGAAGTTTTAATGCCAAAATTGGACGAAAAGCTAGTAGAAGAAACCATTTCTTACTACCAAACTTCTGCTTGGTTATTAAAAAATAAAAAGTTAAATCAATAATTTATTTTATTTCTTTTACACCTTTCATAAACAACCATTTAAAAAATATTTTTTCTCCTTCATGAGTTTTTATTGCTTTGAATTGAGGAGAAACTAAAGTTGATATTACAAATGCTGTAATTGGTTTCCATATTCCAGATAAATGAGTATAGCGACCAATCAAATATTTAGCAAGTAAAAAAAGAACTGCAAAGCAAATAAAATTCAATAACAAGGCCTTAACTGATTTTGACATAATTTTTTTTTCAAATATACTCATTTGAAATTTTTATCAAAGAAGTCTATAATCATAAATTATGATGTAGTTCATCGATTATTCGATAAAAACATGCTTTTTATCGTTAAAACATGTAATTTTGTCTAACCCAAATTTACAAAACTACTGCTATGAAAGGAAAACACTATACCTATGAACTTAATTTTCTCAGAGATAATTTCGGGGAAAAAGTTCTCGAAATAAAGCAAAACCAACTTCCTGTTGGTTCGAGAAAGTCAATGGAAATATTTACTGAAGATATTGATTACTTGATTGGTTTGCTCCAAAATGCTAAATTGGAAATTAATCAAAAAGACTATATTGAGGACGTAAAGGATGATGTTGTAAATATTGACCCTAGAATACTAGACACAATGGTAACTCTACATTTTTCTGGCGTTACCGTAAACGAACTTGAGATTCAATACAATATTAACTCTTCCATTATCAAAGACAATTTGGAACGGAAAGGGATAATTCTTTTTGATAGATTTTAATGGTAAAACATTCCAATTGGAATGTTTTTTTATTTTAAATAGAATTGTATTTTTGAAAGCATTTTACTCATCAAGATGAAGAAGAAATACTTTCTATACAGTTTGTTATTTGTTTTATTTGCTTTATCCAGCAATGCGCAAAATGGATATAAAATTTCGATTGCTCTAAAAAACTGCCCAGATACTCTAGCCTATTTAACCTATTATCAATTTGACAAAAACTTAATAAAAGATACTTGTACATCAATAAAAAACGGAAAAATAATTTTTGAAGGAAAATCAAAATTGCCAAAAGGAATTTACACATTGGTTAGCCAACAAAAGTCTATTTATTTTGATTTTTTTGTAGATGAAAGCACTCAAAATCTTGAATTAGAAACTGAATTTGGAGAAAATTTGGTAAAAAAATTGACTTCTAACTCAAAAACTCAAAACAATTTTTTTGATTACATAAGATTTATTGGTCAGCAAGGTATAGAATTGCAAGATTTTAAAACCAAATTAAATCCAAAAACAAAAAAAGACAGTTTGTTAATTTTGAACAAACAAAAAGAGTTGGAAAAAATTCTACTAGACGTTGAAGAAAAATTCATAAACGTTAACAAACCTTCTTACATTGCCGATGTAGTAAACCTGAAAACGGATAGAATTCTAAAGGATGTTCCTCGTTTACCAAATGGAAAAAAAGACAGTATTGCTGAATTCAACTATTACAAAAAACACTTTTGGGATAATGTAGATTTTAAAGATGATGCTACAGTTAGAAATCCTTTTTTCAATATCAAAATAAAAAAATACTTTGATCAAGTTGTTTATGTTCACCCAGACTCTGTAACTGTGGAAATCGACAAAATGCTTGATAAAACTATTCCTGGCAGTCTTATCAACAAAATTTTGATTGGTTATTTTACCTATAATTATGAAACTTCCAAAATTATGGGATACGATAAAATATTTATTCACATGGCTGAAAAATATTTTAAAACAGGCAAAGCCAATGGTATTTATAATGACGAAACAATCATTAGTAAAATAATAAAACGTGCAGAAAAATTAAAACCAATTGCTATAGGTTCAAAAGCTCCCGAACTGTATCTCATCAATGCCAAAGATATCGATCAAGTGAATAAAATGGGTTTTGATAAAGCAAACACAAGCGAGGAATTGACGAGTTTATACTACAAAAATCAAGAAACCATCACAAAGCTGTTCTATAAATTATCAGACGTTAATGCAAAATATACCTTGCTGGCTTTTTGGGACGTTGATTGTGGACATTGTCAAAAAGAAATTCCAAAACTAATCGAAGAGTATCATAAACTCCAGAAAAAAGGCATTGACATCAAGGTATTGAGCGTTTACACTCTTTTTGAAACTGAAAAGTATTTAAAATACATTGCCGAATACAATCTGGATTGGATAAATACTTACGACGGAATTCACTTCAATAATGTGGTCGAAAAATATGATGTTTATTCTACTCCTGTTTTTTACCTATTGGATAAAAACAAAATCATCAAAGCAAAACGATTTAGCGTTGATCAATTGGAAAAACTAATTGAAGTATTTGACAAAGAAAAATAGTTAAAACTATTGTTGAAACTTCGTTCTTTTACTTCCTTCATACATTTCATATTTAACCAATCGAGCTTCTAAACTACCATTAAAAAGTTTTATTTTTCTGGATGGACGCAAGCCAACAAACTTTAATGCTTCAAGATTGGCAGTGATAAACCAAGCGTTAGTATTTGGATAATTATTTTTCAAAGTATCACCAAGTTCGCGGTAAAATCGTTCAAGATTTATATCCAATCGTTCACCATATGGCGGATTGAAAACCATGTGTAAAGGTCCAACAGTTTCCTTTTTGGTCTCAAAAAAGTTAGCTTGACTTACCTTTATATAATCTTCTAAATTGGCATTAATAATATTGTCTTTTGCTTTATTTACAGCACTTGGAGCCTTATCAAAACCTACAATTGAATAATGAAATTCTTTTGTACGTTTCATCAAGCTATCAATGATTTGGTCAAATAAATCATTGTCCCAATCATTCCATTTTTCAAATGCAAACTCTTTACGATTAATATTTGCTGGAATATTACAAGCAATCATTCCAGCTTCAATCAAAATCGTTCCACTACCACACATTGGATCAAGAAAATGTGAACTTCCATCCCAACCCGAAAGCAATAACATTCCTGCTGCTAAAACTTCATTTATAGGAGCAATATTCGTAGCCGTTCTGTATCCGCGATGATGCAAAGAAGCACCAGAAGTGTCTAAAGAAACCGAACATTGATCTCTGTCGATATGAATGTTAATACGCAAATCTGGAAAATCTTTATCTACGCTTGGTCTTTGCCCAAATTTTTCTCTGAATTGATCTACTATAGCATCTTTTGCTTTTTGAGAAACAAATTGCGAATGCTTAAAATTATCCGAATGAATGGTGGTATCGATTACAAAAGTTTGATTTGCCTCAAGATATTTTGACCAATCAATACCTTGAATTCCTTTATACAAGCTTTGCTCATTAAAGGCTCTAAAATGATATATTGGTTTCAAAATTTTCAAAGCAGTTCGCAACGAAAGATTTGCTTTATACATAAAACCCTTATCGCCTTTAAAACTCACCGCTCTAGTTCCAATAGTTACCTCTTGTGCACCAAGTTGTTGCAATTCTTTTGCTAGTATTTCTTCAAAACCAAAAAAGGTTTTGGCAATCATCTTAAAATTTTCCATTCTGTGCTGAATTTATTTCAGTATCAAATAATGAATATCAAAGGTCATTTTGATATTACTTCGGCAAAAATACACTAAATTTGCACGTTCAGAATTCATTTGAAAAGAATAAATGTCAAATAGCAATAATTCAAGTTCTCAAACCACAAATACCGGTTCAACAAGTTGGTACGAATCATGGTTTGATACAAAATATTATCACATACTTTACAAAGAAAGAAATTATCGTGAAGCTCAGCTTTTCATGGATAATTTAACCCAATATCTTAATCTTCCTGAAAAGGCAAAAGTTCTCGACTTGGCATGCGGAAAAGGTCGTCATTCCATTTATTTAAATCAATTGGGATACAATGTAATTGGTGCCGATTTATCAGAAAACAGCATAGCAGAAGCCAAAAAAAATGAAAACGAAATGCTGCATTTTGTTGTTCATGATAAACGAGAACCTTTTGAAGAAAAATTTGATGCTATTTTCAACCTTTTTACCAGTTTTGGATATTTTGAAAACGAAGAAGATGATATCAAAACATTGACTGCCATAAAAAACAGTTTATCTGAATATGGTTTTGCTGTTATTGATTTTATGAATTCAAATTATGTTATTGAAAACCTAGTTGAAAATGAAATCAAAGAAGTTGAAGGGATAACTTTTAACATAAAGAAATACTTTATTGATGGTTATATCATCAAAGAAATAGATTTTGAAGATGAAGGAAAAAAATATCATTTTGTTGAAAAAGTAAGAGCGTTTACTCTTGAAGATTTTCAAAGAATGTTTGAAGAAGTTGGACTTTATCTTCTGGATATTTTTGGTGATTATAAATTGAAAAAATATCATAAAAATACTAGCGAACGATTGATAATGATTTTTAAATAAATGAGTTATTTACTTCCTTTATTATCAGTTATTTTTGGATATTTAATTGCAGTAGTAATTAAACCAAAATCTAAAAAAAATCTAAAGCTTCTTTTAGCCTTTAGCGGTTCTTTTTTATTATCAATTACCGTGATGAATTTACTTCCAGAAATTTATCATACACATCAAAAAGCTGGCTCGCTAAACATTGGAATTTTTATAATGCTTGGAATTCTTTTCCAGATAATTCTAGAATTTTTCTCAAAAGGCGCAGAACATGGTCACGTTCATGGTCATGACAAAATCACTCAAATGCCATGGTTATTATTCATCAGTTTATGTATTCACGCTTTTCTTGAAGGATTTCCTGTTGGTCATCATCATGATTTGGCCTATGGAATAGCTATTCACCACTTGCCTATTGCTATAATCTTGACAACTTTTTTCCTCAATGCCGAATTGAATAAAACCTATTTGTTCTTTTTTATGATTGCGTTTGCCATGATGACACCATTGGGAACATTTATAGCAGAAACAATCCCAACAATAACACATTATTACACCGAAATAACAGCTATAGTCATTGGAATATTATTCCACATATCTTCTACCATAATTTTTGAAAGCAGCGAAGGTCACAAATTCAACATTGCTAAAATTTCAATGATTATTTTAGGAATTTTGTTGGCGGTTTTTGTGTAACTTTATAGAATATTAAACTAAAATGAACTTCACCAAAACCACTGAACAATCATCATATTACGACAGTTTAGAAAATATGTCAGTTGCTGATTTGTTAGCTAATATCAACAAAGAAGACAAAACCGTTCCTTTTGCTGTAGAAAAAGCGTTGCCTCAAATAGAAGCTTTGGTTACTAAAATAGTCGAAAAACTAAAACTTGGCGGCAGATTATTCTATATTGGCGCTGGAACTTCGGGAAGATTGGGTATTGTTGATGCTTCGGAATGTCCGCCAACGTTTGGTGTTCCATTCGATTTAGTCAACGGAATCATAGCTGGTGGCGATAAAGCCATTCGTCGTGCGGTAGAAAACGCCGAAGACAATCGTGAACAAGCTTGGATTGATTTACAAAACGAAAACATTGGAGAAAATGATGTTGTGATTGGAATTGCGGCTTCAGGAACAACGCCTTATGTCATTGGTGGTTTGGAAAAATGCAACGAAAAAAACATCGTTACAGGTTGTATTACTTGCAACGAAGGAAGTCCATTAGCATTGACTGCTCAATATCCTGTGGTAGTTGTTGTTGGTCCAGAGTTCGTTACTGGAAGTTCGCGAATGAAAGCTGGAACGGCGCAAAAGCTTGTACTAAATATGATTTCTACTGCAACTATGATACAACTTGGAAGAGTAAAGGGCAACAAAATGGTCGATATGCAATTGAGTAACGACAAACTTGTTGATCGTGGCGTTAGAATGATTATGAGTGAAATTCCTGTTGATTATGAAAAAGCTTCAGAGTTGTTGAAAGAATTTGGAAGCGTTAGAAAAGCAGTTGATAATTATAAAAACTAAAAGACATGGCAACCAACAAAGAAATGCTTCAAAAAGGTGTGAAATATTTAGCCGGTGCTTTGCCTTTGATGTTTATTGGGCCAAGCGTTATTTATAATGCATTTATGAATAAGCAAACCAATTGGCATTATTTGGTTCTAGCATTTGGAATATTTTTTTGCTTACTATCTGTATATCTTGCTTTTAAAGGAATAAAAACAATTACCGACGCACTTTTTGATGGAAACAAATAACACTTATCTAGAAAGTTGCAAAAAGCAATTTTTGTATTATAAAACACTTGGTGAAAAAGCTATGGAGCAATTGGAGCCAAAGCAACTTTTTATCTCGGTTAATGAAGACACGAACTCAATTGCTGTGATTGTGCAACATCTGGCAGGAAATATGCTTTCACGTTGGACAGATTTCCTTACTACTGATGGCGAGAAAGAATGGCGAAATAGAGATAATGAATTCAATGAAGTGATAACAACCAAAGAAGATTTAATTCAGTATTGGAACAAAGGTTGGAACTGTTTTTTTGACGCTATAAATCCTTTGACTGACAGTGATTTATCTACAATTATCTACATTAGAAACGAAGGTCATACCATTATGGAAGCTATAAATCGTCAGTTGGCGCATTATCCATATCACATTGGTCAAATTGTTTTCTATGCAAAAATGCTTAAAAAAACAGAATGGAATTCGCTTTCAATACCCAAAAACAAATCGAATAGTTATAATGCTGAAAAATTTTCAAAAGAAAAAAGCATTAAGAATTTTACAGATGATGAATTGAATAAATTGAAATGAAAAAAACAACACTACTCCTACTTTATATAATTACTCTTTCTTGCTACCAACAGGAAAGAAAATGTACCGATTTCAAAACAGGAAAGTTTGAATTCACTCAAGAAATCGATGGTAAAAAACAAACTTCTATTTTCACCCGAACAAACGATTTGCAAATAGAAACCTATAACGGAAAAACAGATACAGCTTCGGTGCGTTGGGTAAATGATTGTGAGTTTATTTTACAAAAATTACATCCAAAAAACATGACGGAGAAAAAAGCCATTTCTATGAAAATTTTGTTTACAAAAAACAATACTTATACTTTTGAATATGGTTTTGTAGGTGATGAAAAAAAACAACGCGGAACTGTAACAAAATTGGATTAAGAACGTTTAACAGAAGAATTTAATTTATAAACATGGAAATAATATTTACACCAAATGCCTTGATGGCGTTACTCACATTGACCTTTTTAGAAATCATACTTGGTATTGATAATATTGTCTTTTTATCGATTGTTTCAGGTAAACTTGATGAAAAAGATCAACCAAAAGCAAGAAGAATTGGGTTACTGTTAGCCATGCTTTTTAGAATTATTCTTTTGTTTGGTATCAGTTGGGTACTTGGTTTACAAGACGTTATCTATCATGTAAATTTGAGTTTCTTTGAAGCTCATTTTACGGGACAAAGCTTAATTATTTTTGGCGGTGGATTGTTTCTTTTATATAAATCTGTTACCGAAATCCATAAACTTGAAGGAGAAGAAGAAAGCACTCAAGGAAAAGCCTCAAGTTCTTTGGGACAAGCTGTTCTTCAAATTGCTTTGTTAAACATAGTTTTTTCTTTTGACAGCATTCTTACGGCAATAGGAATGGTAAGCATGAAAGAACCATCGCAAGGTGGTTTTGGTTATGAAGGTGCTATGGAAATAATGATTTTATCGGTTGTTATTTCTATTGTTATCATGATGATTTTTGCTGGACCAGTTTCAAAGTTTGTTAACGAACATCCTACTATTCAAATACTTGGACTTTCATTTTTAATACTAATTGGTGTGATGCTACTTGCTGAAGGTTCTCACTTGGCACATTTCAGATTTGGTAACGATGTGGAAGTGAACAGTATTCCAAAAGGCTATCTATATTTCTCTATCTTCTTCTCGCTATTCGTGGAATTCCTCAATATGAAAATGAAGAAAAATAGAAAAACAGTGAAGCTTCACAACAACAAAATCATAGACAACAAATTAAAAGATACTGATATTACTAATTAATTTTAGGAACAAATCGTTCGGGATTTATGGAAAAACCATATTCCTGCTATACATTACAACAAAAAATGCCTTGAAACAATCAAGGCATTTTTGTTTTCATTACTATCAGGGTTAGATTAGTTATGTATTGATTTATGACAAACCACTAATCTTACCATTATTATCAATATCAATTCGTTCTGCATTTGGAACTGCTGGCAAACCTGGCATTCGCATTACATCACCGAGCAACGGAACAATAAATCCTGCACCGCTTGCAATTTCAAATTCACGAACCGTTATATCAAAATTTGTTGGTCTTCCAATTAACTTTTCATTATCAGAAAAACTTGCAGGAGTTTTAGCCATACAAACCGAAAATTCATTAAAGCCCAAATCGTTAATCATTTTCAATTGTGTTTTCGATTTTGGAGAAAACTCAACCGAGTTAGCGCCATAAATTTCTTTGGCTACAGTATTGATTTTATCTTCAATAGAATCGGTTTTTGAGTAAAGAGGTTGATAATTGGCTTGTCCTTTATTAATTTCTTCTACTACTTTTTCAGCAAACTCACTTGAACCTTTTCCACCTTCTACAAAAGCTGAACTAACAATAGCTGTGACGCCTTTCGCCAAACACAATTCTTTTAATTTATCATATTCTGCTTGGGTATCATCTGGAAAAGCATTGATACAAACCACAGGATTTAATCCAAATTTCTGAATGTTTTCAATATGTTTTTCTAAGTTGCAAAATCCTTTTTCAATCGCAACAATATTTTCAGTTTTAAAATCTTCTGCGCCTAAACCAGCATGATGTTTAATCGCACGAATTGTTGCAACCAAAACTACTGCATCAGGCTTTAACCCAGATTGTCCACATTTGATGTGAAAGAATTTTTCAGCGCCCAAATCGGCGCCAAAACCTGCTTCTGTAACAACATAATCACCTAGCGAAAGTCCCATTTTAGTTGCAATTACGGTATTAGTACCTTGCGCAATACTAGCAAAAGGTCCACCGTGAAGAATCGCTGGATTGCCTTCTAAGGTTTGAACTAAATTTGGTTTTATGGCATCTTTCAACAAAACTGCCATTGCTCCTACTACATTCAAATCGCGAGAAAAAATCGCTTTTCCATCTAGAGTTTTTCCAACAAAAATATTGCCCAATCTTAATTTCAAATCTTCTAAATCTTTAGACAAACAAAGAATCGCCATCACTTCGGAAGCTGGTGTAATATTAAAACCATCTTCACGCATCGTTCCATTGGCTTTAGCGCCAACACCAATAATAATTTGACGCAACGAACGGTCGTTCATATCCATCACACGTTTCCAAGCAATAGATTTCGGATCCAAATTCAATGAAAACTTCGGATTTTGAAGATTGTTATCAATCACCGCTGAAAGTAAATTATTCGCCTTTTCAATAGCCGAAAAATCGCCAGTGAAATGCAAGTTTATATCTTCCATCGGAACAACTTGAGCATAACCACCACCAGCTGCACCACCTTTTAACCCAAAAACTGGTCCAAGAGATGGTTCACGTAAAACACCAATAGCTTTTTTTCCAATATAATTCAACCCGTCTGTTAATCCTATAGACATAGTGGTTTTTCCTTCACCGTATTTAGTTGGTGACATAGCTGAAACCAAAATCAATTTCCCTCTAGGGTTTTCAGATTGTAATGACAATGGTAATTTGGCTTTGTACTTTCCGTAGTATTCTAAATCATCTTCTTGAATATTTATTTTTTCGGCAATTTTTCTAATGTGTTGCAAGGTTGCATTTTGAGCAATCTCAATATCTGATGGAAATGTTGACATTATTTTTTAGGTATAATTTGTAGTGAAATTAGTTGAGTTGTTGGTAAATTAAAATGATATAAATCAATTAAAAAAAACCTGCAAGGTTTGTGGTGAAACCTTGCAGGTTGAATTTATTCTAATGAGAGTGTTATTTGCCCATCATCGTCAGTTTCTGTTTGAATATTTTCGGACACGTTATTTTCATCAGCAACTTCTATTTGTTCTGGTTGCTCTTCTTCTGGCTCTTCAAATGGTAATGGTTCCAAAAGATTAACTTGTTTTAATTTATCTGTAGTCAATTGATTTCCAAGTGCTTTTATACCTTTCACACTGATAAACTGCTCCAAATCAACTGTTATTGTCTCTTTTTGAACACCTTTTACTTTGGCAAAAACTATTTCCGCCATAGGTCGCCAATCGGTTGAGACAATTTCTAACTGTGATTTTTCATGTTCTGAAATAAATATTTCTTCTTTGTTTTCATTTTCCACCAAAAATCGCTTAACAAAGTAACGTTCTTTTTCGCCATCGTAATAAATACAAGAAATAGGTTTTTTCGGGTTCCATTTTTCGAGTACAATCATATCTTCGTCAAAATGAGTAGTCAATTCAGGTATAATGGTTTTCAACTTACCCGATTGATTGATGATTAACAATCGATCGTTTGGTCTAAATTCACCCAACAACTCACCTCTTCCATCTACATTTAATCGTTGAACAGTATCATCAAACCAAACTTTTCTAGGACGCAAGGTAGAAATTCCTTTTTCTTTCAGTTCTATCTTCTTGATTGGATATTTGGTCACTGTATTTCCTCGTGAAGCTCTACCTTTTATGGCTATATCAGAGAAATCAACATCCCATTTTAGTTTTTTCACACTTCCAACTTGGCGCAATAAAATGGTAACCGTTTCCGCCTCGCCATTTGGATTTGCTGAAAAATAGAGTACTTGGCTTCCTGCTTTTTCCTGTGTTAAATCATAAAATTTATCACGAGTGATTCCGGAAACATTAAAACGCTTAATAAATGCTGAACCGTTTTTACCATCGCGATAAATCATGTTGTATATGGTTCGTTTATCGTTTTTATCAAAAACCGCAATGTGTATAATGTCTTTTCCAACAAACTTTTTATCATCTACTTTGGAAACCATCATTTTTCCATCGCGCAGAAACACAATCACATCATCAATATCAGAACAATCGGCAACATATTCGTCTTTTTTCAAACCAGTTCCAAAGAAACCTTCTTCCCTGTTTACATAAAGTTTGGTGTTTCTCAAAACCACTTTCGTAGCTTCAATTGTATCAAAGTTTCTCAGTTCGGTTTGGCGTTCACGACCTTTGCCATATTTATCTTTGAGTGTTTGAAAATAATTGATTGCAAAATCAATGATGTGGTCTAAGTCGTATTTCACTTGTTCCATTTCAGCTTCCAATTTTGCTATCGCATCATCTGCTTTATCCGAATCGAAACGTGTGATACGTATCATTGGAATTTGCGTTAGTTTTTGCAAATCATCATCGTTGATTTCTCTAACCAATAAATCTTTGAATGGTTCAAATCGTTTGTACATATATTGATAAAGCGATTCTCTATCGGAATACAACTTGAAATCAATATACATTTCTTCACGAATGAATATTTTTTCTAAGGTTGAAAAATGCCATTTGTTTTCTAGTTCGTCGAGTTGAATTTCCAATTCACGTTTGAGTAAATCTACCGTTCTGTGCGTTGAAATTTTCAACATATCAGTAACGCCAATAAATCGAGGTTTGTGATCTTCAATAACACAACCCAATGGCGCAACCGATGTTTCGCAAGCTGTAAAAGCATACAGCGCATCAATAGTTTTATCTGGAGAAACACCAGGTGGAAGATGAATTAAAATCTCGACTTCAGCAGCGGTGTTGTCTTCAATTTTTTTAACTTTTATTTTCCCTTTTTCATTGGCTTTCAATATACTATCGATAAGAGTTGAAGTATTGGTTGAAAAAGGAATTTGAGTAATCACCAACGTTTGTTTATCCAATTGATTGATTTTTGCACGCACACGAACTCGTCCGCCACGCATACCATCATTATAATTGGAAACATCTGCAATTCCTGCTGTTGGAAAATCAGGAAATAATGTAAAAGGTTTGTTTTTTAAAACTTTTATAGAACAATCTATCAATTCGTTAAAATTGTGTGGTAACACTTTTGTAGAAAGTCCAACCGCAATACCTTCGGCACCTTGCGCTAATAATAAAGGAAACTTTACAGGAAGATTTACAGGCTCATTTCTTCTTCCGTCGTAGGACAATTGCCATTCGGTGATTTTTGGTGAATATAAAATATCATGACCAAGTTTTGAAATACGTGCTTCAATATATCTCGAAGCTGCAGCGCCATCGCCAGTGAGGATATTTCCCCAGTTCCCTTGCATGTCGATAAGCAAATCTTTTTGACCAATTTGCACCATTGCATCACCAATACTGGCATCACCATGTGGATGATATTGCATCGTGTGTCCAACAATATTAGCCACTTTGTTGTAACGACCATCGTCTAACTCCTTCATGGAATGCATAATACGACGTTGAACAGGTTTGAAACCATCTTCTATAGCTGGTACAGCACGTTCTAGAATTACATAGGATGCATAATCCAAAAACCAATCTTTGTACATTCCTGTAACTTTGGTAATGGTATCTTCTGGGTTTTCTTCGTTTTCATAAAAATGACTACCAGAAGAAAGTCTTATTTCTTCATCAAAATCATTTTCATTATTATTTTCCTGCGAGTCGTTGTTTTCGTCGTCGCTTGGAATGATGTTATCTTCTTCTTCGTCTTTCATTTTAATTAGTTTTCAGTTTTCAGTCACAGTGTTCAGTTTTATTTGCAAACTGTAAACTGCTACTGCTTACTTATTTCTCCACCACATCTAATTCCACTTTCAAATTATTGATGATAAAATCTTGTCTATCTGGGGTGTTTTTACCCATATAAAACTCTAACAAAGTTTCTATAGATGTTGCTTTATCGAGCATTACTGGATCAAGGCGCATATCATCACCAATAAAATGCTTGAACTCATCAGGTGAAATTTCTCCTAAACCTTTAAATCGAGTGATTTCGGGTTTTGGTTTTAGTTTTTCTATGGCATTCACGCGTTCTTCCTCGGTGTAGCAATAGATAGTTTCCTTTTTATTTCGCACACGGAACAAAGGCGTTTGCAAAATGTACAAATGTCCTTCTTTTATCAACTCAGGGAAAAACTGCAAGAAAAACGTAATCAACAATAAACGAATGTGCATACCATCTACATCGGCATCAGTGGCAATTACAATATTGTTGTAACGCAAGTTATCGTATTCTTCTTCAATATCTAAAGCAGCTTGCAACAGATTGAATTCTTCGTTTTCATAGACAATTTTCTTTGTCATTCCATAGGAATTCAATGGCTTTCCACGCAAACTAAAAACGGCTTGTGTATTCACATCACGGCTTTTGGTTATCGAACCCGAAGCCGAATCTCCTTCGGTGATAAAAAGTGTACTTTCTAGATATCGTGGGTTTTTTACATCGGTTAAATGTACACGACAATCACGCAATTTTTTGTTATGCAAACTTGCTTTTTTTGCTCTTTCTTTGGCTAATTTTCTAATGCCTGATAGTTCTTTTCTTTCGCGTTCTGCTTGCAAAATTTTACGAAGTAACAAATCGGCTGTTTCTGGATTTTTATGTAGAAAATTATCCAGTTTTGTTTTTACAAAATCATTTACAAATGTTCGAACTGATGGACCATTTGGACCAATTTCAGTAGAACCTAATTTGGTTTTGGTTTGACTTTCAAAAACAGGTTCTTCCACTTTTACCGAAACCGCAGAAACTATCGACTTACGAATATCTGAAGCTTCGAAAGGTTTATTGTAGAATTCTTTAATGGTTTTTACAATCGCTTCGCGAAATGCTCCCAAATGTGTTCCACCTTGTGTCGTATTTTGACCATTAACAAATGAATGATATTCTTCGGAATATTGAGATTTACTGTGTGTTAGAGCAATTTCGATATCATCACCTTCGAGATGAATGATAGGATATTGCATGTCTTCTTCAGAAATGGTTTCTTCTAATAAATCTTTTAAACCAAATTCTGAGACATATTTTTCCCCATTGTAATAAATTGTTAAACCACGATTTAGGTAACAATAATTTTTGAGCATACGGATGATATACTCATTACGGTATTTGTAATTTTTGAAAATGGTTTCATCAGCCACAAAAGAAACTTTTGTGCCACGACGCTTTGTACTTTCTTGAATTTCTTCTTCAATAGTCAAATCGCCTGCTGAAAATTCTGCAGCTTTTTGTTGATTATCGCGAACACTTTCTACTCTAAAAAAGTTAGACAATGCATTAACAGCTTTAGTACCAACACCATTTAAACCAACTGATTTTTTGAAAGCTTTGCTGTCATATTTTCCACCAGTATTCATTTTGGAAACAACATCTACCACTTTTCCTAGCGGAATACCACGACCATAATCGCGAACAGTAACCATTTTATCTTTGATAGTTACTTCAATCACTTTTCCTGCACCCATGACAAACTCATCGATACAGTTATCGATTACTTCTTTGAGAAGAATGTATATACCATCATCAGGAGATGAACCATCGCCGAGTTTACCGATGTACATTCCAGGTCGCATGCGGATATGTTCTTTCCAGTCGAGCGAACGAATATTATCTTCGTTATATTGAGTAAGTTCTGCCATTTAAAAAACGAATGTTAATTGGCTAATATACTAGAATTACAAAGATTTTTGAAATGATATTTATCAAAGTTATTAAGAATGATATTGACAACGGAAAGTAAAAAATACGAGGTCGAAAGTACGAAGTTTTTGAAGCGAAAAAATTTTTTTTCTTGTTGAGAATAAACCTTGAAAAAATGAAAAAATATTAAACTTTTAATTTTTCATATATTTGAATGCTTATGTATAAAAACTTTGTACATACAATTTGCGCTAAATAATTATAGCTGAAAATTTTGATAAACCATAAAACAGAAAAAAATTATGACAATGCAAGCCAGTGAAATAATTGAATATAGAGGCAAAAATTATTCTATGAGTAATTTGCCTTTAAATGCTTTTATTGAAAAAAATAAACTTGAATTTGAAGCGCATACAACTGCACATTGGAGAGGTTATCAAGGTTATTGGAAATTTACAGATGATAAATTATTTATAATCAATTTAGAAACTTCAAATCAAAATTATTTTGAGGTTTTCAAAACAAATGAACCAATTTTTGCAGATTGGTTTTCGGGAGTAATTCAAATTGGTTTAGGAAATGTAATTTATGAAGATTTTTCAAATTACTATGAAAATTATTTGTGGATAAAATTTGAAAGTGGAAAGGCTGTTGAAAAAAGAATTTCTTGTAACATAAGTTCCGAAGAAAAAATCAATTTTGGTAAATATAAAGAAAAATCAATACTTGAAGTTTTAAAAGGAAAAATAAATAACACATATAATCGAGAATATTTAATAAAAGATTATGTAAACGAGGTTATAAATTTTTGCAAAAATAAAGAATTTGATAATAAAATAATTGTTCCTTATTTTGAGATAACAGATGAAATAAGAAATACAATTGAAGATGTTAGAAATAATCCATTCAATTCGTTGCTAACTAAAAATTTCTTTGCAATAGAAAAACATTTTTATATTAATCAACCCGAAAATGAATTAGAGGAAACAGAATTATTTTCTAATTTAATTGAAAAAATTTTAACTTCTGATTTTCATATCATCAGAACTTTAAACCGAAAAAATTGTCTTAATTGTGAAATTTCAGAAAAAACAAGTCTAATAAATCCAGACATAAATTATTTAGATTGGGCAATAAAAAATGTTGAAAAATTTACTATTCCTCCACATTTATTAAGAATTGAGAAATTGAAATTTTTATCTAAAATTACAGTTAATAGATTGAATTCAACAATATTTGAATTTGCTCCTAACATAATCGATTATAAATTAAATTTCAGTAATGAAGCTCTGATGTTAAACAAAACTAAATTTGAAAAAATATATGGAGTAATTTATGATGAAAATATCAATAATTATTTTTTTGATTTAAATATAAAGTCAAACTATGAAAAGTTTGGTTACTTTATTGATGAAAATTATGAAGAAGAATATGAAGATTATGATGATGGAGATTATGAATATGATAGACGAAGTTATTCAGAATATAATGGAGCATATGGTTTCGATGACGAAACTATAAATTCAGCTTTTGAAGGTGATCCTGAAAACTATTGGAATATTGACTAATTAATTATAATCAAAACCAGTTATGAATACTTACTCGATAGAAAAAACTCTTGAATATTTAAAAACGAAAACTTTGTTTTCAATTTCTGAATTATATAATTGGTCAACTCAAAATGAAAACATTTATAACTATTGCTCACGCAATAGCTATAATATTTCTTTTGAAAATGAAGATGATAATTTATTAAAACTCTGTAATAAATATAGAAATGAAGAGAATATAATCTTTTGTAATTTTTATGAAAAGATTAACGAATTAATAGAACTTCATAATTATGAAAAAATAACTCAAATCGAAATTCAAAAATTTGAAAAAATCAAATCAAATGATGTTGAAATTCGTAATTGGTTAATTCAGAATGAAAAAATTGGTTGTGAAGATTTATGTGTATTTGCTTGGGAATATTTTGAAGATGATGAACAAAGAAGAATAAATAAAAACATAAATCTTTTTCAAAATTCATATAATGACATTGAAATTAATATTCAAAAAAAAGATTTTGAAAATATTATAAAATTTTGTGAAATCTTTAATGAAATGTATTACAATAAAAAACTCTATCGAGTAGGAATACAAAAAATAGAAGACGAAATTTCTAAACTAACAATTTATAAAGAACAATAGTTATTAAACATTTAACTAAAATAAAAAACCGCAAAATTTCTTTTGCGGTTTTATTACAATTTTCACTAATCTATTAAAAATCAAAAGCGTAATTACAAAATAAATTAAGTGAATTTGTTTTAATAGAACCATTGTTCGCTATTTGAACACTGCTAATATTGCTTAATCCTAGGTTTTCTCTTAACTCAATAGAAATTTTATTATTGTTTTTGAGTTCAAATGATTTACCCAAACCAAATACTAAACCAAAATCGAGTTTTTTGTAATCATCTGTAACATCAGTATTTACATCATCGTAATCGTTCCACAACTGAGATTTAAGCAAATAACTAGCAAACAAACCTCCATTTACATAAAAACTATTGTTAGTGCCAAATTTGTATTTTGCCATCACAGGCATTGAAATGAATCGATTTTTAAACTTATTTTTTACATCTCCATAAAAACCAGGATCATCAGGATTTTCAATTATTTCTGTGTATAAACTTTGTGATGCTGTTTTTCTGTCGTAATTAATGTTGGCTATCAACGACAGTTTTTCTTTCAACTTGTATTCGATAGAAACACCTGCTAAAAAATCAATTCCAGCATTGAAATTCTCTATTTGAGGATTTCCTCTGAAAGAAGAATATGTTGCACCAGCATTTACTCCAAAAGACAATTTATTCTGAGCAAAACAATTTAGACTAATTAGTGCAAATAGCACTATTGAGATATTTTTTTTCATCTAATTATACATTAAATCTGAAATGCATCACATCTCCGTCTTTCACAATATATTCTTTTCCTTCTACTCGCAGCTTTCCTGCTTCTTTAACTTTGGCTTCTGAACCATAATTCACATAGTCTTCATAAGCAATTACTTCGGCACGAATAAATCCTTTTTCGAAATCGGTATGAATAACTCCAGCAGCTTTAGGCGCAGTATCACCAACTTTTATCGTCCAAGCACGAACTTCTTTAACACCAGCTGTGAAATAAGTTTGTAGTTTTAATAATTTATAAGCCGCACGAATTAGTTTTGAAACTCCTGGTTCATCTAAACCTAAATCTTCAAGAAACATTTGACGTTCTTCATAAGTTTCAAGTTCAGTAATATCTGCTTCGGTACCAACAGCTAAAACAATCACTTCAGCTTGTTCATCTTTTACTAATTCACGAACTTGGTCAACATATTTATTTCCAGAAACGGCTGAGCCTTCATCAACATTACACACATACAAAACTGGTTTTGTAGTAATTAGTTGAAAATCTTCCATCAACTCTTCTTCGTCTTGATTTTGAGGAATAACCGTTCTAGCTGATTTTGCCTGTAACAAAGCATCTTTAATTCTATTCAAAAAAGCTTGTTCCACTTGTGCTTCTTTATTTCCAGTTTTGGCAGCACGATTTACTTTTTCTAAACGTTTTTCAACTGTTTCTAAGTCCTTTAATTGCAGTTCGATATCTATAGTTTCCTTGTCGCGAATTGGGTTTACACTACCATCAACGTGAACGATATTATCATTATCAAAACAACGCAAAACATGAATAATTGCATTACATTCTCTAATATTCCCAAGAAATTGATTTCCTAAACCTTCTCCTTTGCTTGCTCCTTTTACTAATCCAGCAATGTCAACAATATCAACAGTTGCCATTTGAACACGTTCAGGTTTAACTAGTTCTTCAAGTTTGTTTATTCGTGGATCAGGTACATTTACTACACCAATATTGGGTTCGATAGTACAAAAAGGAAAGTTAGCACTTTGTGCTTTTGCATTTGATAAACAATTAAAAAGAGTTGATTTTCCAACATTTGGCAATCCTACTATACCTGCTTTCATTTAGATTTAATTTTAAAAGTGTGCAAATATAGTCCAAAAAAACAAGTTTAGAAATACTTTACTTATCCTGAAGACTTAATATAATTTTTTCTTCTTCATCGGTAGAAATAAGCCCTGAAACTTCCCAGTAATTAGAGAGAATATTGTTTTTTTTGTTGTATAATGTCTTGTCTTTGAAGATGTCTTCTGCCTTGAAAGTATATCCCTTTTTACTGAAACTAGATGTGATAAGATAATTTGTGACTTGTATATCTTTAACTTTTCCTTTATTTTCTTTTTCAAAAGCTATTTCTTCTTTAGAACTTACTAAATAATAGTCATTATCTAGCATTCTATAAATGGTTTTAAAATTGGATTTATAGGTCTTTTTTCCATTAAATGTTTTCAAATCATTCCTCAAAATCGCTGCTTGTGATAAGGTAGAACTTGCTTCAATAATTACTTTATGTTTGTAATCATAAACAATTGTAAATTCATCTAATACAGATTTAACATCATCAACTGGTTTTGCAGTCATAATGTAGTTTTGACTATTTTTTGAGCTTGATTTAATTAGAAAATCATAATCTTTTAAGGCCGATTTTTCGAGTAATGGATTGAGGTATTTGAACTCATAATAATTCTCCATGATGTTATTGAGATTATACCCCAGAACGTCTTCAAGGTTTTCATCACCCATAAGTCCATAAAAACGATTTTGTTCTACTAAAATATCTGTCTTTATTTTTCTTGGTTGACCTGATAATTGAAAATTTATCAATCCGTCATTAAAATAGGAATAGCTTCCGTTTAGTTTAAAGAATTCTCTCGAATACACTTTTAATCGCGCAGGAATACTTAGTTTTTTTATAGAGTTTTCAATCAGTGATTTTAGAATTTTTTGAGGATGTTGTTTTGTGATGATAATATCATCAAGGTCGTTTACATTTGGTTTTAGAAGAATAATATTTTTACCGTCTTTTAAAGTGATAGAACGAATAGTTTCTGATTGATAGGAGAAATGTGATATCTGGATTGTAGATGGCGACTTTAATGATAATAATACCTCACCTTCTTTGTTACTCATGAAAGATTGTTTTGTTTTTGCAATTATTACAACAACATCTTCTATTGGCAAATTAGTATCGGCATCTTTTATTAAAAGCGTTTTTTCTGTAGTTTGTGATTGTACTACATAGGATATAAAACATATAAAAAAAACCAATAGTCTTTTCATTTGAAAAAAACGTTTTCAACAAATATATGTTAAAATTTTCTTTTCATTGTGAAGTTTAAATACAAAAAAAATCCCTGTCCAAAAAAAATTGACAGGGATTTTTCACCATAAATTTATAGTGTAGAATATCTATTCATTATGCAAGAAAGCTTGTCTATTCAAAAGAGTTTCTTCGCTTTCTACATGATTATCATCAGGAATACAACAATCTACCGGACAAACAGCTGCGCATTGAGGTTCTTCATGAAAACCTTTACACTCGGTACATTTACTCGGTACAATGTAATATACATCGTCAGAAATTGGAGTTTGTGCAGCATCAGCATCAACTTCAGAACCATCGGGCAACACTATTTTACCTCTTAGTTTTGTTCCGTCTTTGTATCGCCAATTGTCAGCACCTTCATAAATTGCAGTATTTGGGCACTCAGGTTCACAAGCACCACAATTAATACATTCGTCAGTTATTATAATCGCCATAGCGTATTTTTTTTAATTTTGCGCAAAATTACAATCAAAAGCAATCATAAACAAATAACTTATGTTACAAAACGATAAAAAAAAATGCTTTGTTGAACTCGGAAAATTTTTAACTCAATTTTCTGAAAACAACTCCGCAAAGAAAAATGATGTTTTACATAATGATTTGTTCTTTGATGATTTTAAATTTTTGATTGAAAGTTCGGTGAATTACAATGGCTGGTTTACAAAAGAACAAGTCTATTATGCTGTGCAATCTTGGGCAAAAGCATTGACAGAAGATAACTTAAACAAATGGTTATCTAATTATACTTTTACCGAAAAACCCCCTAAAACTGTTGCTTTAATCCTTGCCGGAAACATTCCTCTTGTGGGATTTCATGATTTTGTTTCAGTAATTATTTCTAGTAACAAAGCTTTGGTAAAACTCTCTTCAAACGATCAAAAACTGTTGCCATTATTATCAAAATATCTTATTGCCATTGATGAAAGATTGAAGAATTATATTGAGTTTACTGAAGGTAGACTTGAAAACTTTGATGCAGTAATTGCCACAGGAAGCAACAATACGGCGAGGTATTTTGAATATTATTTTAAAGATAAACCAAGTATTATTCGAAAAAACAGAAACTCTGTTGCTGTATTGTCTGGAAAGGAAACTAGAGAAGAACTAGAATTACTAGGCGAAGATATTTTTAGATACTTTGGATTAGGTTGCAGAAATGTGTCTAAATTATTTGTTCCTGTTGGTTACGATTTTGATCCATTTTTTAATGCAATTTACAATCAAAAAGGTGTTATAGAGTATGAAAAATATGCTAACAATTATGATTATAACAAAGCTGTATTCTTGATGAGTTTGTATAAAATTTTGGATAATGGATTTTTGACTATCAAAGAAGACGAGAGTTACTCATCGCCAATATCTTCTGTTTTCTATGAGTATTATGAGAGTATAGATTCTGTAAAAAACAAACTTCAACTTGATTCAGAAAAAATTCAATGCATCGTTTCAAATGGATTGATAGAAAACTCAATACCTTTTGGAAAAACACAACAACCTGAACTTTGGGATTATGCTGATGGTGTTGACACACTAGAATTTTTACTATCATTATAATTATTCAAACTATTTGAAAGCAATATTTTGTTTTTGAATTAATACTCTTTATTTTCGAAAAATAATAAGAAACAAATGCTTTTCAATTCTTTAGGTTTTGCAATATTTCTACCAATAGTTTTTTTTCTATACTGGTTTGTAGTGTCAAAAAATTTAAAAGCACAAAACACGTTACTATTAATCTCGAGTTATTATTTCTATTCTTGCTGGGATTGGAGATTTTTGTTTTTACTCATTTTTTCAACGCTTCTTGATTATTACACAGGATTGAAAATGAGTAATTCCAATTCCCAAAAATCAAGGAGATTTTGGTTTTGGACGAGTATCTGTATCAATTTAGGCTTTCTAGGCGTATTCAAATACTATAATTTTTTTGCAAGCTCTTTTGCCGAAGCATTATCTGGACTAGGGTTTAATGTACATCCAAGTTTAATAAACGTAATTCTTCCGGTTGGAATTTCTTTCTATACTTTTCATGGATTATCCTATGTTGTCGATATTTATAAGAACAGAATTGAACCAGAAAAAAACTATATAACCTATGCCGTTTTTGTTAGCTATTTTCCATTACTTGTTGCTGGTCCAATAGAAAGAGCAACTCATTTATTACCGCAAATAAAAAGAAAAAGAAGTTTTGATTATTATCAAGCTACAGATGGTTTAAGACAAATACTTTGGGGATTATTTAAGAAAATAGTAATAGCCGATAATTGTGCGCAATATGCTAATATGATGTTTGAAAATCCAGACAATTTTTCTGGAAGTGGATTATTACTTGGCGCTATATTTTTTGCATTTCAAATATATGGTGACTTTTCTGGATATTCTGATATTGCACTTGGAACATCAAAACTGTTTGGCATAGAACTTCTACAAAACTTTTCCTTCCCATATTTTTCTAGAGATATTGCTGAGTTTTGGAGAAGATGGCATATATCATTGTCCTCATGGTTCAAAGATTATTTATACATACCACTTGGTGGAAGCAAAGGAAATACTTGGATGAAAGTGCGTAATACTTTTATCATTTTTATTGTTAGCGGGTTTTGGCATGGCGCCAATTGGACTTTTATAATTTGGGGATTATTGAATGCTATTTATTTCCTGCCGTTGCTGTTTTCAAACAAGAACAGACATCATATAGAAATAGTCGCAAAAGGTCACTTTTTCCCATCGACAAAAGAAACTTTTTCTATTCTAATAACTTTTGGGCTTACTGTTTTTGCTTGGATATTCTTTAGAGCTGAAAGTGTTAGCGATGCTCTGAATTATATTTCAAAAATATTTTCGTCATCACTTTTCGAAATTCCAAGATTTCCAAAAATGGGCAGAGCAAAAACAACAATCTTGCTCACAGTATTCATGCTAATTATTGAATGGTTGGGTAGAGAAAACAATTATGCATTACAAAAAATTGTTCCAAAATGGAAAGCACCTATTCGTTATGCTTTTTATTATGCTATAATCTTCTGCATATTTTGGTATGGACAAAAAGAGCAACAATTTATTTATTTTCAATTTTGATGAAACGATTTATTAAAAGGCTCATTTTCTTTTTTGCTTTTCCTATAGTTATTCTATTGGTAGGATACATAATTGCTCTCAAAAAAGTAAATTCATATCATCCTGAAAAAAATATTACCATATGCTACATTGGCGATTCTCATATTCAAAAAGCAATCGATGACAAACTAATTCCAAACAGTAAAAACTTTGGAAAATCGGCTGAACAATACCTTCACTCCTACTATAAAATTAAATTGTTACTAAAAGATAATCCGCAAATAAAAAAAATATTTTTAGGATTTAGTTACCACAATTTATCTGCTTACAGCGACGAGTTTACAGATGGTGAAAAAACAGCCTTTGTGGGAACAAAATATTTTTTTCTGTTACCTGCGAAAGAACAATTTAAAATGCTAAAAAGCGCCAAAGAAAACAGGAATATATTATTGAAAAATCTAGTCAAAGAATTAGTAAATTCTAATCTAAAAAAACCAAAAGATTTAGAATTTATTGGCTTTTATCAAAACAAATTCAACAATAGCAAAGCTGATGTAAAATCCATTAACAAAAGAGTACGCCAACATTTTTATAAAGACAATAAAATCATTCCTTTTTCGCAGAAAAACATTTATTATTTAAAAAAAATCATTGAACTCTGCAAAGAAAAGAATCTTGAACTTACGATAATCAATTCGCCATTACATCCTATTTATAAATCCAAAATTCCAGCAAAATACACAAACTACTACATGGAATTTTGCAAAAAAAACCAGTTGAACGTTTTAGATTTAAGCGAAATGAAACTTGCAGAAGACTGCTACATTTTTGACGGTGATCATGTATCTGCAAAAGGTTCAGAAATTGTTACCAAGCATTTTCAAAAGCTGATTAGTTCTCAAAATTGATTATTCTATTTCGGTTAATTTTCCTAATTTAGCCAAATGATTTCAGTAGTTGTTATTGGTTCAGGAAATGTAGCAAATCATTTGATTTTGGCTTTTTGTGAAAACAAATCAATAGATTTGGTTCAGGTTTATTCTAGAAAAAGTACTTTTTTTCCAGATTGTTTATCCAATTCAAAGATAACTCACGATTTATCTCATCTCGTTGAAGCAGATGTTTACATTATTGCGGTTTCCGACAATGCTATTGCAGAAGTTTCGTCTAAATTACCGTTTGAAAATAAACTTGTAGTTCACACTTCGGGTTCAATGCCTATGGAAATTTTAGACAACAAAAATCAGCAAGGTGTTTTCTATCCGTTGCAAACTTTTTCCAAAGAGAAAGAAATTGAATTTAGCAAAGTGCCCATTTGCATTGAAGCTACAAATGAAAAAGACTTACAACTCCTTAATAATCTAGCCTCAAAAGTCGTTGACAAAGTCTATTCTATTTCTTCCGAACAAAGAAAATCGCTGCATATTGCAGCCGTATTTGTTAGCAACTTTGTCAATCATTTATATAAAATTGGAAACGATATTTGTGTAGAAAAAAATGTTCCTTTCGAAATTTTGAAACCTTTAATTGAAGAAACCGCAGATAAAATTAATTTTTTGTCACCTTCAAAAGCTCAAACTGGACCAGCAAAAAGGCAAGATACCAAAACTATTGAAGAGCATTTGAACTCTATCAAAGATGAAAATCAAAAAGAAATTTATAAACTTTTAACACAATCAATAATAAATCATGGCTAAAAGCTATAAAGAAATTCTCAACCACATCACCACTTTCATTTTTGATGTTGATGGCGTTTTGACAGACAGTACTGTTCATGTTACTCCTACTGGCGAAATGCTTCGCATAATGAATATTCGCGACGGATTTGCTATGAAAGCAGCCATAGAAAGCGGTTACAACATATGTATAATATCTGGAGGAAATAATGAAGGTGTTCGCATCCGATTACGAAATCTAGGAATAACCGATATTCACCTTGCTAGTCCCGATAAAGTGGAAACCTTCAAAGAATATGTTGAATTATATAATATCAACCCAGAACAGGTTTTGTATATGGGCGATGATATTCCTGATTTTCATGTAATGAAACTTGTGGGTTTACCAACATGTCCTCAAGATGCAACAGCAGAAATTAAAGCCATTTCAAAATATATTTCTCACAAAAATGGCGGAAAAGGCGCTGTTCGCGAAGTAATAGAACAAGTGATGAAAGCACAAGGGAAATGGCATATGTATTATAACGGAAAACACGATTAATGGCGATGAATTATATAAAACTTTTTCGAGTAAAAAATTTATTGATGATAGCTTTAATGCAATACATCATTCGATATGGATTTTTAAAACTTCAAAATGTAGGTTTAGCACTCAACGATTGGATGTTTGCTTTGCTTGTTTTAGCAACTGTATTAATTGCAGCAGCAGGATATGTTATAAACGATGTCTATGATATCGAAACCGATGAAATAAACAAACCTGGAAAAAACCAAATTGGCAAAACTATTTCAGAAGAAATGGGTTTCAATATTTTTATAGGGCTGAATATCGTAGCACTTATAATTGGTTTTTATCTTTCAAATAAAGTAATGAAAACTAGCTTTTTGGGTATTTTCATTATTTCATCAATGTTGCTATATTTATATGCCACAAGCTGGAAAAAAATAGCTATAGTAGGAAATTTAATT